>Ga0247609_10000293_pt1 | contig 72259 bp, 56 predicted proteins | sample 172DNAGHGlowgp2_FD_193487 | JGI IMG/M metagenome (GOLD analysis project Ga0247609, IMG submission 193487) | Sheep rumen microbial communities from Palmerston North, Manawatu-Wanganui, New Zealand - 1728 DNA GHGlow gp2 | ecosystem: Host-associated > Mammals > Digestive system > Stomach > Rumen ...
GATGACATCCCAAGGCTGTCGCCCATGGCGGGAAGGTTTAGCTCGACGGCCCGAAGGAGGAAGACAAATACTACAAATGTAATCGCTAATCTTTCAGCATGTTTTGCAGGATTAGTCCTCTACGATGGGCTTGTACTTCGGTACGAGGGTCTTCATGATAATCCAGCCGATGAGGTAGGCAACGGCACAGAAGCAGAACACAATCATGTAGGCACCGGGCTTGCCCTCGTAGCCCATGAAGGTGAACTGCGCACCCATGCCCTCGGCGTAGGTGAAGAGCTTACCTGAGCTGTAGTTGATGAGCATGGAACCGAGTCCGCCGGCCATGGCACCAATACCGGTGATAGTGGCTATGGCTGCCTTGGGGAACATATCGCCCACGGTAGAGAAGATGTTTGCCGACCAAGCCTGGTGTCCTGCACCTGCCAGACCGATGATGATGGCGGGCCACCATGCGGGGTCAATGGGAGACTCCTGCCACATGGCCAGTGGCTGTGCAAACAGCGCAAACAGGGGGAAGAAGGCGAAGATGAGCATGGCGAGCATACGTCCGGCATAGGGGTTCATGCCGCGCTTCTCGACGAAGAGCTTAGGCAGGTAACCGCCGAAGATGCTGACCACGGTCACAATGGCATAGAGCGTGAAGATGAGCAGCTGGCCCATGCCGCTGGAGGTCTTGTAGTGGAACTGGTCTGAGAAATAGGCAGGAGCCCAGAACAGGTAGAACCACCACACACCGTCGGTCATGAACTTGCCCACGATGAACGACCAAGTCTGCTTGTAGGTGAAGGCCTTGGCATAGCTCATCTGCTTGCCTTCGTCGTTGGCATCCTTCGGGTCGGCATCGGTTTCCACGTCCTGATTGATATAGGTAAGCTCTGCGGCATTCACGTGCTTCGACTTGTTGGGTTTATCGTAGATGAACACCCAAAGCGCCATCCATACAAAACCAAGGGCACCGATGATGATGAACGCCATCTCCCAACCGAAAGCCTCAGCAAGGGGCGGGATGCTGACAGGAGCAGCCAAGGCACCGACGGAGGCTCCAGCATTAAACAGTGAGGTGGCGAAGGCACGGTCTTTCTTCGGGAAATACTCTGCAGTGACCTTGATGGCAGCAGGGAAGTTGCCTGCCTCACCCAAGGCGAGTACTGAACGACAGAACAGGAAAAGCCAGACGCTGACGGTGGCAATACTCAGGGCAGTCATGGAGCCTGCCTCGACAGCCCGCAGGGCTTCTATACTCTCGATACCCTCTATCCGCATGGTCACCCAGCCGCATAAAGCGTGCAGACAAGCACCTAACGACCATATAAAGATAGCCCACAGATAGCCTTTCTTGGTACCCATCCAGTCGATGAACTTACCGGCAAAGAGACAGAAGACAGCATAAAGGATGGAGAATACGGAGGTGATGACACCATAGTTCTCGTCGGTCCAGTGAAATTCAGGAGCAATAAAGTCCTTCCACGTTAGCGAGAGTACTTGGCGGTCCATGTAGTTAACGGTTGTCGCGAAGAACAACATCGCACAGATAATCCAACGGTAGTTGGTCATTTTAGTAGTTTGTACTGCAGACATGTTATTGATAATTTTCGATTTTCGTATTTTCGATTTTCAATTGTTGTTGCAAAGGTACAAAATAATGCATAATGCACAATGAACAATACATAATTATTTTACGTAAACGTTTCAATCATGCACTATGACAAGTACTAATCCTGGAAGTACACCTTCTTGACACGGCCACTGACAGCGGTCAGCACCTCATAGGGAATGGTATCGAGCACATCGCTCAGCACCGTGACGGGCAGGTTCTTGCCGAAAATCTCCACCGTGTCGCCCTCGTGCACATTGGGCACATCGGTCACGTCAATCATCGCTACGTCCATGCAGATGTTGCCCACATAGGGTGCCTTGCAGCCATTGACCAGACAATAGCAGGCTCCGCGTCCCAAGTGGCGGTTCAGTCCGTCGGCATAGCCGATGGGGATGGCGGCAATGAGCGAGTCGCGCTTGAGTATTCCCTTGCGGCTGTAGCCCACCGTCTCTTCCTTCGGCACGTGGCGTAACTGCAGAATGGTGGTCTTCAGCGTACTGACAGGAGTGAGTATGCGGTTGCCGATCGGATCTACGCCGTAAAGTCCCAGTCCCAGTCGGCACATATCGAGCTGACGCTCGGGGAAGTGCTCGATACCGGCGGAGTTGTCCATGTGGCGCAGTATCTTATGCTCGAAGGCATCCTGCAGTTGTCGGCTGGCCCGGTCGAACTTCTCAAACTGCTGGCGTGAGAAGTTGTCGAAGTCGTCACTGTCGGACCCGACGAAATGGGAGAATACGGAGCGTGGGATGATGGCCGACTGGTGTTTCAGCCTACGGATGAGCTCGTCCATGTCCTTCTCGGGGTCGAAGCCCAGACGATGCATGCCCGTGTCGAGTTTGATATGGACAGGCCAGCCCGTGATGCCCTCCTTCTCTGCAGCACGAATAAGGGCATCCATCAGTCGGAAGGAATACACCTCAGGCTCCAGTTCGTAGTCGAACATGGTCTTGAAGGCCGTCATCTCCGGGTTCATAATCATGATGTTCTGCGTGATGCCGTTACGACGCAGCGTCACACCCTCGTCAGCTACTGCCACCGCCAGGTAATCGACACGGTGGTCCTGCAGGGTCTTCGCCACCTCGACGGCACCTGCCCCGTAGGCATCGGCCTTTACCATGCAGACGAGCTTGGTCTCGGGTTTCATGAATGAGCGGTAGTAGTTCAGATTGTTCACTACGGCGTTGAGGTCAACCTCCAGAATGGTCTCATGAACCTTCTGTTCCAGTAGTTCGGTAATACGGTCGAAGCCGAACTGACGGGCACCCTTGACGAGGATAACCTCGTCGTGCAACTGTTGAAAGGCGGAACTGGAGAGGAAGGCCTCGGTATCAGCGAAGAAGAATTTTCCGGCTACGGAGAAAGCGTTGTGGTGGGCGCTGATGCGGGGCCCGATGCCGATGAGTTTGCTGACGCCGCGCTTGACACACAGGTCATTCACCTCGCGGTAGAGTGTATCATCGTCGGTACCGCTCTGATAGATGTCGCTCAGGATGAGGGTGGAGGGTGAAGGGTGAAGGGCGGAGGGAGAAGCGGAACGACGTTGCATGAAGTCGAGGGCAATGTCCAGCGAGTTGATGTCGGAGTTATAAGAGTCGTTGATGAGAATGCAGCCGTGCTGTCCCTCCTTGACTTCCAGGCGCATGGCGACAGGTTCCAGGCACGACATCCGTTCGTCTAACTGTTCGGGGGTCACACCGAGGTACAATGCCGTGGCTGCAACAGCCAAGGAACACTCCACCGATGCATCGTCGATAAACGGGAGATGGTAAGTAGTGAGCGGTGAGTGGTGGGTGGTGAGTGTTATCTGCAGTCCGTCGGCAGTACTCTCACGACTGACCATGTGCCAGCCTACCCTATCGCCCTTAAAGCCACTGCGGCGGATGCAACGGCTGACCAGGTCGTCATCGGCATTATAGATGATGACCTTCGCGTCGTGGAACAGCTGCAGCTTCTCCATACACTTCTCCTCCATCGAGCGGAAATTCTCCTGATGAGGTGCACCTAACGACGTGAGAACACCGATAGTGGGCTGGATGATGTCAGCCAAAGCAGGCATCTCGCCAGGCTGACTGATACCCGCCTCAATGAGGGCCACGTCCGTCTGGCGGTCAATCAGCCAGACGCTGAGGGGAACACCAATCTGTGAGTTGAAACTCCTGGGAGAACGGGTGACATTGATGGGCGAGGAATGAGATATGAGTGCTGTTGAAGAGAGCGTTAACCCTGACAGCACCTGATAGAGCCACTCCTTGACCATCGTCTTGCCATTTGAACCGGTGATACCCACTACAGGGATGTCGAACTCGTCACGGTGGCGCTCAGCCAAACGCTGCAGAGCCTCCAGCGGCGAGGGAACAACGAGGAAGTTGGCGTCGGGATAGTTTAGAATGGAGAGTTTAGAGTTTAGAGTCTCCTGCTCCACCACAAAATTCCTTACACCACGCCGGTAGAGGTCTTCAATATACTTATGACCATCATTCCGGGCAGTCTTCAATGCAAAAAACAGTGTTTCTTCAGGAAAGCATAGTGAGCGGCTGTCGGTAAGCAGCCAGTTAATCTGTGCATCAGCCGTTCCGATGCGGCGCGCTCCGATGAGCGTTGTAATCTTTTCTATAGAGTATTTCACCTTGTCTATTTTCTATTTACGGATTAACTATTTTCGATTTGTTATTTCATGAATGCAAAGGTAGGATATTTTTTTTGCAACGCTTCTATTTTTAACATAGTTTTATCCATGAAAGCCTTATACTCGGCACTCTCTGCGTCGAAGGGGCGATGGGTCAGCGCCTGGCGCACAGGTTCCCAATCGGTGAGCCACTGACGGGCGGCTGGCGAGAAATAGGTCTGCACCAGTCGTTCCCAGATATAATCGACTGCCTGTTCACTGGGGTGTAGCATGTCGGTGGCATAGAAACGGTAGTCACGCAGCTCGTCGTTCACGATTTCATAGGCAGGGAAGTAGGAAAGCGAAGATTTTGCTACCGCGAGAAGGAGCGTTGCCTTTGACAGCTGACTCTCATGGTAGCCGTACTTCCGGTAGCGGATGGGACTGACAGTCAGTACAACATGGATGTCGGGATTCCAGCTCTGCAGCACGTCAACCGTACGGAGCAGGTAGTCGGCACATTGTTCAATGGTGAGTTCTTCTTCCGTAAAGAGGGCGGCTGGCCGTTTCTGACAGTTATCGACGATTACACCCGTTGCCTTCTCCCGATAGACATGGTTGGTGCCGAGGGTCAGAAACGCCCACTGGAAGGGGGTTGGAGTGAGGCTCTCAATGGTGTGCAGGATGCTGGCAGGATTATACATGGTACCATAGGGATTCACCGTTGCTGGGAACTGTGCCTCACAGAACTTATTGCCAATGCTATTGGCAAAACAGGAGCCGACCAGCAATATCCGGTCGTGCGGCTCTATCGTCACTGCTGAAGCAGGAATATCAACTATCGTTCTGAATTCCACCGTTTCAATTTACAATTTAACCATTTACAATTAATTTGCCCATTTATGATTGTATTTGGCGACTTACCTGCAAACCACTCTTAGAGAGTGTCATATCCACAAAACAGGCACGAGGATTCGGCTGGTGCTCGGTCAGCGTCTGTCGGATGCGTGCTGCCGCCTCAACATCCTTGGCCACCATATACAGGAAGCCCCCACCGCCGGCACCCGGAAGTTTGTAGCCCCAACAGAGGTCATCAATGAGCGCAGTCATCTGCAGCACGGCAGGCGGATTGGTGCCGCTGTCCAGCAACTGGTTCTGCTCCCACGTCTTACGAATCAGATGGCCAACAGCCATCAAATCATGACGGCGGACGGACGCGCTCATATCAAGTGCATGCTGTTTCATCTCGGCAAGCAGGGCCATTTGCCGGGGCTCCTGCTGATGCATGCGTTGTACGATCTCTCCCAGGATGGTCTTCGCCGTCCTTGTAATACCCGTATAATATAATAGGTGGCAAGGGGCGTACTCCGGATTTGTGAACACATCTGGCGGCAGGGGTGTCTCATGGGGTATCTGCACTGGGCCGGGTTCGGTCTGCAACAGTTTCACGCCGCCCGTCAATCCACCAAACTGGTCTTGCCAGCCTCCGCCCGTGGTCAGCATCTGTTCCAATTCCAACGTACGACGGCCTATCTCATTTTTATCCCATCCAAGCCCACAGAACTCACTCAATGCGGCTAATACCGTGGCAGCGAGAATGGAACTCGTACCCAAACCGCTACCTGCCGGGACAGCAGAATGGGTCTCCAGTACAATGCCACGACCCAACGTACGGGGGGAGAAACCCACCATCGTCAGTGCTGCCTTCGAAATGGAGAATGGTGACCCGACACGGTCGTAGTCTGCCAACTGGTCGGCAGTCCTGACACACTCCTCAGTACCGAGGTCGATACTTCTTAATAAAATATGAGGTTCGTTGATGGGTCTAATGGTGGCCTGTATAGGTGGCTGGCCGTTCAATTCAATGGCAAGATTGACCACGTTACCACCCTTCATCATACAATAGGGCGGTGTATCGGTCCATCCGCCGGCAATGTCAATGCGGACAGGCGAGCACGCCTTGACGACTGCCGCTTTCGGCAACATCAGCCGTCGCAGGTTGGCACGTGTAGCCACCTCGTCACTGTCCACACGGTCATTGATATGATAACGTCGCACCTCGTAATCACAGGCACCCACCGGCACGACGTCAATGCACTCACCGGGTGCCAAGTGAATTTGCCAGTCATTCTCCGGTACTCCGGTCACTATATTGTCATGCGTCAGCGTCCAGCGCTCACCTACATAGCTGCGGTCTATCCATAGATGGTGGTTCACATCGGTCAGCTGACAATGTACTTCCGAATCCTGAACGATGACGCTGCTCAGTTCATGGCCCATGCTTTTGTTGACAGCCAACGTGGAACTGAACATCTCACGACTGGTACCGAAATGGTAGAATTGCCCACCCTGCAACGGCACGATGGCTACGGACAATGTACGCAGCTCAGCATCGTCCAGCACAGGGGCGGTACCCAGCGCACAACCGAATTCGCCATAGAGGTCGTAGTATTGGGGAAGAGGGAGTCCGCCGCTTTTCTTCATCAGTAGTGCAAGAGCCCGTTCGCTGAGCATCCACACCCCAATGTCGGTCAGACAAACGTGGTCTTTATGAAGTGCAGCCAGCGTTTCTTCTGACGGTTTCTGGAGCATCTGCTTCAGCACATACGCTCCTCGCTCATTGGAGAGGGGCTGGGGGTGAGACTTCTCCATGACATACACGCCATGGTTCTTGGCCACCGCATCAGGCATCTCCAACCCATAGCACACCACATCGGCCTCCGGAATGGGTTGCAGCGCTTCGGTCGCACGGATGAGCACATCGCCGCTGACCACCATCACACGCAATGATTCGGGAGCCAGCTGCATCATCCGTTCATAGAGAGGCAGTTGGAGCGACAGCAGACTTTGTGAAGACGGCTTTCCATCCTTTCCCTGAATAACCGGAACAGGCATGAGCATTTTTCCCTGTACGGCATAGGCAGGCAACCGCTGACTGCGCCCACCGGCATGCAGTATGATACAGCGTTCACCCTGCAGCCAGTCGCGTGCCTGCTGCAACAGCCATACCGTACCGCCTCCAGAGCCGAGCCGGTGCCCAACAGGGTCACACGCACAAAAATACTCGTCAGCAGGCAGCCCGGAAATCTCATGAAAGCAATCCACCACATTGGGTGGCAGTGAAAGGAGCTTTTTCATGTGAGGCGATACGCTACGCTTTCTTTTTCTGAATCCGACGACTGTAGAAGACGCCTAACAGGACAACCAGCAGCAACACGCCATACGAACAGTAAGCGATGGTCTCGGTTGTCTTCACCGACTTGGGGAAGAACGACAGTACCACTTCATGCCGGCCAGGCTTTACCAGCAGGGCACGCAGCACATAGTTGACACGTCCCAGCTCTGCCTCTTCGCCATCGATGGTTGCCGTCCATCCGGGATAATAGATTTCAGAAAAGACCACAACGCCGCCCTTGCCACTCTCTACGGTATATGTCAGCTGGTTGGGCTGGTACTTGTCGAGTGTGACACGGCTCAAGGAGTCCTGCTGCGTGCTGTTGCCCAGCACGTCGGCAAACTTCTTGTCGGCCACTGCCTCACGACGCAGGGGCAAATGCCCGAGGGCATCAATCTCCTGGTTGGCATTGTCCACATAGTTGACCTTGTCCACCAGCCATGCATTGCCGTAGGCCTGATAGTTCCGCAGGGGCACGGTCTGGTTGCTTGCGCCCACAATGACATACTTCGTATTGAGCATGTTCAAGACGGGCATGATGCTGTCGCCGGGCAACTGACTCATGTCGAAGCCTACCTGCGGCAGCGCTTGCGACAAGGCCTGCATCTCGGGCATCAAGTGGGCATCAATGAGTTCCTGATAGCGGCGGAGCTTGGCAGCATGATAGCCACCGATGCTCTTGTGGAAGTAGGATGTCTCGTTCTCGTTGAAAGTATTGGTGGTCAGGTTCAGCACGCGGTAGTCCAGCGTCTTGTCCTGCAAGATCTGCTCGTCGGCATTGGTCATCCGGATGGGGTTCTCGCGTTCCGTCTTGCTGACAAACATCTCGTCGTTCAGGTAGCGCTTGTTCACCTGCCACATATCGACCAGGCAGAGCACCACCAAGGCAACCACCAGCCAGGAAGCGCGCAGCTTACCCCAGCGATAGAGCAGCAACAGGGCTACACCTATTATAATAATAATGAACGAACGCCAGCAGTCAGCCACAAAGACCGCCTTGTGCATCTCGACCAGCGATGGCAGCAGACGGGCAGCAACGGCCTGATACTGCTGCATGACATCCGGATGGTCGGCCAGCACCTGCATAATCTGGGCGTTCATCATATCGACGGTCTGTGCATCCATCTGCGAATTGAAGTCGAAGAATACGCCGGGCATCAGCGCAAAGAGCAGACAGAAACCGCCTGTCAGGGCGAGAGAGATATAGAAGTATTTGGCTTTCTCTTTCAACAGCTGCGGCTCGTCGATGATTTTCTTCAAGGCTAATATGGCCAGCAGCGGTATGGTAAACTCAGCGATCACGAGGATGGAAGCCACCGTACGGAACTTGGCATACATGGGTACGACGTCGAGGAAGAAATCGGTCATCGGCATGAAGTTCTTACCCCACGAAAGCAGTACCGACAAAACAGTAACGGCGAGCAAAGCCCACTTCATGGGACCTTTGACCAGAAACAGCCCTAACACGAAGAGGAACATGATGAAGGCTCCCACATATACGGGGCCTGCCGTCATGGGCTGTGTGCCCCAATACTCGTAGAAATTGCTATAGGGGTCCATTTGGAACACCTGTCCGAAGAAGTCCTTTACGTCCTGGTCGGCATGTGCCATCGCCGTTTCGTCCATGGCGATGGGTGCCGTGGCACCACCTTTGGTGTTCGGAATGAGCAGTGTCCACGTCTCGTCTATGCCGTACGACCACTGTGTGATATAGTCGCGGTCAAGTCCGCTCGACGTCTGGTTGCCGGCATTTTCCTTCACCAGTTCGCTCTTGCCGCGCATGGTCTCCTGTGAATACTGCCACGTGTGGTACAGGTTCGACAGGTTGATGCAGATACCTATCAGCGCTCCAGCCACACAAACGCCCGTGGCCTTCAGCAGGTGGCGCCAGTTCTTGCGACCTTCGATGATAAACGCCACGACCATCGCAGCAATGATGAAGAGGTAGTAGTAGGTCATCTGCACATGGTTGGCATTGACCTCGAATGCTGCGAAGATGGCCGTCACCACCAGTCCCCACAGATACTTGCCACGATAGGCCAGCACCACACCGGCTATCATGGGCGGCAGATAGGCTAATGCCATCACCTTCCAGATATGGCCGGCACCGATGATAATGAAGAAATAGCTGGAGAATGCCCACGCCACAGCGCCCAGGAAAGCCAGAAGCGCCCCCTTAACGGCACCCGATGCGTCTTCACCATCTTGACGTGGAGCACCTGCATCTCCCTCAGGGGATGACGGGGAAGTCCGGGCCGTGACGACCCTGATTAGTATATAGAAGCCCAACAGATAGGCAAACACATACCATACGTTCTCCGGCAGCCACAGGTGATAGGCCTTGACAGCTGTCTGCAGGGTGTCTGTGGAGTCGTAGGCCGGTGCTGTCTGGTACGTCGGCATACCGCCGAAGATGCTGTTCGACCACCGCGTCCTTTCGCCTGTTGCCTTCAGATACTCCGAGGCCTCCTGTCCTGCTCCCACGCCTGCCGAAGCATCGTGGCGGAACAAGATACGGTCTTCCACATCAGCCGGATAGAAATACGCAAAAGCGATCACGGCAAACAATACGACAGCCACCACGTCGGGCAGCCATTTCTTCCAATTCTTCATGTTATCTCTTCTTTTTATTTACTGTGGTGATAGTCCTGAATCAGCCCCTTCTTCACCAGGATAGGCAGGATGTTGGCTGCCGACTGGCGACTGGCTTTCTTACCACGTCCCTGGTACAGCTCGAAGGTGACAGGGTCGTCGCGTAACAGCTGTTCCATGAACTGGTCGTTCAGACGTGTCATGATGTAACGGCCCTTCTCGTTCGGCTCCTTGTCTATCAGATACAGTATGTGGTTCTCCATCAGGTTATCATTGGTCAGCAACAGGTCGGTGGCCAGGAAGATGGAACCCCAGGTGGTGTGTCCCGTAGCCAGAAGACCGATGTCGAGTCCTATGTTCACCAAATCCAGCAGGTCGCCAAGCGTCACATGGTAACTCACCACCAGCAGTTTGTTGCCCTTGTAGGGAAGTGCACGCAGGTAGTTGTTGACGGGCAGAATGACACCATCCTCATCGCGCAGCGAACGCTGGTTGACAAACAGCTGGTTGTCGATAGACATCATGAAGACATCCTTCTTGATGACCTTGTTCACCTCTTTGTCCGACGTCTTGAGGGTAAAGTCCTGACCGTCGTATTTCACGCGGATAGAGTCGGGCTCCTTGCCCGGTATCAATTGCTCGTAGGGCTGCCATTTATTTGCCTTGTAGTCTGCATAGCTCATACAGAACTTGGTCTGTGCCTGAGCTGCTATCGCCATGAAACACATAAGCATGGCGAATGTCAAAGCCTTTGTTCTCATTTTCATCTTCATTACTAATAGTGTAAAGTATTATAGCATAATTCGCCTGCAAAGGTATGAATTTTTCACCTTTGAAACGAACAATTCATACCTTTTAACCTTATTCTGGCGCTATTCCAAGCTTTAAATCACGAAAGTCGGGCTTACAGATGCCGTCTCTCTGGGAGAAACTGCCGGGGAAACAGGGAGAAACCCCGGGGGAAACAGGGAGTTTGGGTGGGGGAAAGAGGGAGAAAGGTAGGGGGAAACTGGTTCACGGCGGCCGCCGTTCATTATAACGGCGCCCGCCGTTAGTTCTAACAGCGGGCGGTGTTCGTTCTAACGGCGGCCGCCGTGAACCTTTATTTTTGCGTAAGCCTGTCTGACGGCTCGTTCATCCTCCATCGGCAAAGATACGAAATAAAAAGCAATTATCCAAAAGAATGGGACGAAATCTTGCAGAGAAGCGGAAAAAGATGTATCTTTGCACAAAAAACAACAGAAACCGTATGAAAATAGGAATTATTGTAGCCATGGACAAGGAGCTGCGGCAGTTGCAGCAGTTGTTCAACAGCGAGGATGTACGCGTGGAGAAATGCGGCATCGGCAAGGTGAATGCTGCATTGGGAGCCCAGCGCATGATTAATGAGTTTCACCCTGACATCATTATCAGCAGCGGATGTGCCGGCGGCAATGGCGACGACGTCAGCATCCAGGACGTGGTGGTGAGTGCAGAACTGGCCTACCACGACGTCTATTGCGGCACAGCCATCGACAACACCACCGTCTATGGACAGGTGCAGGGCTTGCCCGTCCGCTTCAAAGGCGATGAGGAAATGCTTCAGAAGGCAGGGCAGTTCACCGCTCTCAATTCTCAATTCTCCATTCACACCGGCCTCATCGTGACAGGCGACTGGTTTGTGGATTCGAAGGAAAAGATGCGCGAAATTATCGGCCACTTCCCTGAGGCAAAGGCTGTCGATATGGAGTCGGCCGCCATCGCCCAAACCTGCTACATCAATAAGGTAAGGTTCATTTCCTTCCGCGTCATCAGCGACAAGCCTCTTTGCGACACCGATGCCTCGCAGTATCATAACTTCTGGGACACCGTGGCAGAGCATTCTTTCCAAGTCACCAAGGCTTTCGTGGAAAGCCTGTAACACGGCAGCCATCGACTCACTATTACTATTTATTTTTAATTTATGGAAGTCATACAAAGTTTCACCATCGACCACACCCGTCTGAAACCGGGTATCTACGTATCACGCGAAGACAAGGGCTTCACCACGTTCGATCTGCGCATCACAGAGCCCAACAAGGAACCGGCAATGGCACCTGCTGCCATACACAGCATGGAACACCTGATGGCTACGTGGTTTCGCAATAGTCCGGTGAAGGAAGACGTGGTATATGTAGGGCCCATGGGCTGTCTGACCGGCATGTATATCGTCATGACCGGACAGTACACCGTGGAGGACATGCGACGTCTGACCATCGAGTGCCTCCAATGGATACTCAAGCAGGACACTGTACCTGCCACTGAGCCGCAAGCCTGCGGAAACTACTTGTTGCACGACCTGCCCATGTGCAAATGGGAAAGTGCACGCTACTTGGAACGTCTGAAAAACGATTTCCACTGCGAATACACGAAACTGCAGATTAAGCTCGAAGACGGCAAGGTCTTCGCGGATGCATAGAAACAGCAATCCCCCGTCAGCCGACGGGGGATTGCTGTTTTATACCTTATTTGCCTTCTTACGCTGGTCGTGGTCAAGGATGATTTTACGCATACGCATGGACTGGGGAGTCACCTCCACCAGCTCATCTTCCTTGATATACTCCAGACATTCTTCCAGCGACATGACCGTCTTCGGGATGATACGGGCCTTGTCGTCCGTACCTGACGCACGCACATTAGTCAGCTGCTTGGCCTTGCAGACATTGACCACAAGGTCGTTGTCGTGAACATGCTCGCCAACAACCTGTCCCATATAGACGTCTTCGCCCGGATCAATGAAGAACTTGCCACGGTCCTGCAGCTTATCGATGGCATAGGCGAAGGCATTGCCTGTCTCCAATGCTATCATGGAACCATTGACACGGCGCTCAATATCGCCCTTGTAAGGCTGGTACTCCTTGAAGCGGTGGGCCATGATGGCCTCACCCTGACTGGCTGTCAGCACATTGGTACGCAGACCGATAATGCCACGCGACGGCATGTCGAACTCAATATTGACACGCTCACCCTGGCTCTCCATGGAGGTCATCTCGCCCTTACGGCGGGTCACCATGTCTATCATCTTCGAGGCAAACTCTTCGGGCACGTTGATGGTCAGCTCCTCAATGGGCTCATTCTTGACACCGTTTATTTCCTTATAGATGACCTGGGGCTGGCCGACCTGCAACTCATAGCCCTCACGGCGCATGGTCTCAATGAGCACGGAGAGGTGAAGCACGCCACGACCGGAGACAACCCATTTGTCGGTGGAGTCCTCGAACGGCTCCACACGCAGGGCGAGGTTCTTCTCAAGTTCTTTCTCGAGGCGGTCGTTGATATGACGGGAAGTAACAAACTTACCTTCCTTACCGAAGAACGGTGAGTCATTGATGGTAAAGAGCATCGACATGGTGGGCTCGTCGATGGCGATGGGCGGCAGGGGCTCAGGATTCTCCAAATCGCAGATGGTGTCGCCAATCTCAAACTTCTCCAGACCGATGACGGCGCAGATGTCGCCACACTCCACCTGGTCGGTACGCACGTGGCTCATGCCCTCGAAGGTGTGCAGCTCCTTGATTTTCGTCTTTTCCTGCGTGCCGTCGCGGTGGCAGATGGTGATCTGCTGGCCGTCGCGCAGCGTGCCGCGATGGACGCGCCCCACGGCAATGCGGCCGGTATAGCTGGAGTAGTCGAGCGAGGTGATGAGCATCTGCGGCGTCCCTTCAATCTGACGGGGAGCAGGAATCACCTCAACAATCTTATCCAAGAGGTAGGTAATGTCATTGGTGGGTTTCTGATAGTCCTCTCCCATCCAGCCGTTCTTGGCCGAGCCATAGACAACGGGGAAATCCAACTGGTCTTCTGTGGCATTGAGCGAGAACATAAGGTCGAACACCATTTCATAGACTTCTTCCGGACGACAGTTGGGCTTATCGACCTTGTTGACGACAACGATGGGCTTCAGGCCTATCTGCAAGGCCTTCTGAAGCACGAAGCGGGTCTGGGGCATGGGGCCCTCGAAGGCATCGACCAGCAGCAGACAACCGTCTGCCATGTTGAGCACGCGCTCCACCTCGCCGCCAAAGTCGGAGTGTCCCGGAGTGTCGATGATATTGATTTTCGTTCCTTTCCAGTTAATGGATACATTCTTCGAAAGAATGGTGATGCCTCGTTCGCGCTCCAAGTCGTTAGCATCCAATACTTGGCTCGACAGGTTCTGTCCCTCACGGAACAGGTGGCCCGCCAGCATCATCTTATCGACCAGCGTCGTCTTGCCGTGGTCAACGTGTGCAATAATTGCAATGTTACGGATATCCTGCATTTCTATATCATATAAAATCGGGTGCAAAGGTACACTTTTTTTTCGAATTATTTTGTATTTCACAAAATTATTTGTACCTTTGCACGCGATTTCGGAGAATCCGGAGCATCTGACGACGTAAACCGTTGTGATTAAGGCGACAAGCGTCCGAAGGATGTCAATAATCAAAACAACATTATTAATCAAAAACGTATTATGTATTTAGATCAAGCTAAAAAAGCCGAGATTTTCGGACAGTACGGCAAGAATGCTGCTGACACTGGTTCAGTAGAAAGCCAGGTTGCCCTGTTCACTTATCGTATTTCTCACCTGACTGAGCACCTGAAGAAGAACCGCAAGGACCACGTGACTGCACGTAGCCTCACCATGATGGTAGGTCGTCGTCGTAAGTTGCTGAAGTACCTCCGTGAGCGCGACATCGAGCGCTACCGCGCACTCATCAAGTCTCTCGGTCTGCGTAAGTAATCCGAAAAAAGCAATAAAAGAAAAGGTTGAGTTTCAAGACTCAACCTTTTTTATTTCCTGTAACGGCTTCATGACAAACTCCCGCTGGTACATTAACGGATGGGGAATCTTCAAGTCCGGTTCATCCAACGTCAAGTCGTCATAAAGCAGGATGTCAATATCGATGGGACGGTCCTTGTATTTCCGGGTTACTGATTGTCGATTTACGTTTTTCTTCCGCCCCATGTCACGCTCTATCTTTTGCGTCAGGCGAAGCACCTCGCGAGGGGACCGGTCTGTTTCGCAAAGGACAACAGCATTCAAAAACGTGTTCTCCGACTCGAATCCCCATGGCTCTGTTTCAAGGAAAGAAGACTGGCGCACCACCTGCCCTACCCGTTCATCAATGAGTCTGATGGCAGTCAGCAGGTTCTGCTCCTTGTCACCCAGGTTGGAACCGAGGCCCAGGAACAAGTGATGCCGTTCGCTTTTCTCGTCCATTTGTCAAAGACGCTGTTCAGTCATCGAGAATCAGCATGCAATCGCCGAAACACCCGAACTTATACTCGTGCTTAATGGCCAGTTCATAAGCCTGCATCACGATGTCGTAACCGCCAAAGGCAGCCGTAGTCATCAGCATCGTGGATTCCGGATGGTAGAAGTTAGCCACCATGGAATCGGCCATGCCAAACTCATAAGGCGGGAAAATAAACTTATTAGTCCACCCGTCATACTCCTTCAACAGACCGTCAGTACCCACTGCGGTCTCGGTAGCACGTGCAGTGCTCACACCAACCACACAGATATGATGACCTTCTTCTTTGGCCTTATTGACGATATCACAGGCAGCGGAACCTATAATAACCTGTTCGGAACTCATCTTGTGCTTCGTCAAGTCTTCCACCTCAATAGAATCAAAGTTACCCAGACTGCAATGCACGGTGATATATGCGAAATTGATGCCGCGTATCTCCAGGCGCTTCAATACTTCACGACTGAAATGTAATCCAGAGGCAGGAGCAGTCACTGCACCCTCATTCTTGGCATAGATAGTCTGGAAATTCTCCATGTCGTCAGGCGTGGTTTCCCTATTATCCACAATATAGCGGGGAAGGGGTGCCGAACCTAAGGAGAAGAGTTCGCGTTTGAACTCGTCATGCGGACAGTCGTAGAGGAATCGCAACGTACGTCCGCGGCTGGTGGTATTGTCAATGACCTCGGCCACCATCGGACCATCCTCGTCAAAGAAGAGTTTATTGCCGATACGAATCTTACGGGCAGGCTCGACCAGCACATCCCACAGGCGCAGTTCCTCGTTCAGTTCGCGCAGCAGGAACACCTCTATCTTGGCGTCGGTCTTCTCCTTCGTACCAAACAGACGGGCAGGGAAAACCTTGGTGTCATTCAGGACAAACGTATCGCCCTCGTCGAAATAATTGACGATATTACGGAAGGTCAGAAACTCCTCAGTATCGTTACCATCACCATCTTTCTCGTACATGTCAATGGTCTGGCTCTTCCGATGGACAACCATCAAACGACATTCATCACGACGATAAATCTTATCGACCGTTCCATCCTCATTTTCAAAGGCACGGTAAGGTGGCTCGAGCGCCACGAGTTCTTCGGGCAGTCTGAATTTGAATTGTGACAGTTTCATCTAATATATTTTCGATTTACTAATTTTCGATTTACTATTGTTATTGAGTGTTATCTTCTATTTCCTGCAGTTCCAGCCACTGGGGAAAGTCATCGAGGGTCACACAGTCCTCTATGCGCACTGCACCCAACTTGGTTCGGCAGAGTGCCGTCAGGTAGGCACCACTGTCAAGGGCGCGGCCGATGTCACGAGCCAAGGAACGGATATAAGTGCCCTTTCCGCATACCACACGGATGCTCAGCAGCATCTTTTCTGGGTCAAAGGCCGTAACCTCTATCTCATCAATACGGACGGGCTTGGCCTGCAGGGTAACTTCCCGACCCCTGCGTTTCAGTTCATAGGCCCGGTCACCGTTGATCTTCACTGCCGAGTAGGACGGTGGAACCTGCATGATATCGCCCACAAACTGCTTCAGCTTCTCGTCAATCAGCGCACGGGTGATATGTGCCGTGGGGAAAGTGGCGTTCACCTCATGCTCCATGTCGTAGCTGGGCGTTGTGGCACCAAGCTGCAGTGTGGCAGTGTATTCCTTGGTATCCAGCTGAAGGCGCTCTATTTCCTTGGTCTTCTTGCCGGTACAGAGTATCAGCACCCCGGTAGCCAGCGGGTCAAGCGTACCGGCATGACCTGTCTTCACACGCTTCACACCGATACGGCGGGAGATACGCGTGCGAACAAAAGCCAACGCTCCAAACGACGTCATGCCGTAAGGTTTGTTCAGATAGATGAATTCGCCTTGTGTGAAGTTCATTTAATCAACCATTGCTAATGAGTGACCCGTAAGCAGCAATACGAGGATGATACCACCCACGATAATGCGATAGTAGCCAAAGGCCTTGAAACCGTATTTAGTCAGGAATGCTACAAACCACTTCATGGCCAACAGGGCAACGACAAAAGCCACCACACAACCAAGAATCAACATGGTGATATTATGGGATGTAGCCCACGACGCATCTTCTTTCAGCAGGTCGAGCAGGTCAAGCAGCGTAGCACCAGCCATGGTAGGAACTGCCAGGAAGAACGAGAACTCGGCAGCACGCTTACGTGTCAGTCCCTGCGTCATGCCGCCTACGATGGTAGCCATAGAGCGCGAAACACCAGGAATGACAGAGATACATTGGTAGAGACCGATGTTAAAGGCACGCTTCTCGTTCAGCTTGTTCTCCTCGCTGCCCTTATTGAACAGACGGTCGCAGAAAAGCATGAACACACCACCTGCCACCAACATGATAGCAACCACCAGGACACTGTCGAGCAGCCAGTCAAGCAGACCTGACTTCTTGGCGAGCAATCCAATAATCACGGCGGGAAGTACTCCTACGATGAGTAGCCAGTAGAAGTAGTACCGATGCTTCAGTTTCTGCAGGAAGGAACTTCCCTCGGGAGCAGGGGTATGATCAAACTGGAAAAAACGTTTCCAGTACAGGCATACAACCGAAAGAATGGCACCAAACTGAATGATGAATGTAAAGGCATGAACGAAGGGATCGCCCTGAGGGATGCCCAACAGGTTCTGCGTAATGATCATGTGGCCAGTTGACGAAACGGGCAGGAACTCAGTCAGTCCCTCTACGATGGCAATGATTACAGTCTCAATCCACGTCATGCATCCGCCTCCTTTTTACCTTTTTCCGCAGTCTGGTCCTTTGGCTTGCGCATCACAGCATATATCATCGACACAAAACCGATGAAACATACGGCAGGAGCTACCTTGATACGCAACGGGCTGAAGATGTCGGGGTCATACTGCTCAGCAGTAGAGCCACTACCGCTCATAAGCAGGAAACCGATTACCACAATAGCCATACCGACAGCCAACAGAATGAAGTTGACACGGTCGAAAGCAAAATCTCTTCTATCCATTTCTATCTTTAACTTTTTAACATTTTAACCTATATCTTATACAACTCTCCTGCCGTCATGTGCAAGAACCTGTTGACTGCCAAATAGGCGCAGAAGGCCGTGATGATAATACCAAACAACAGTACTGCCACAGCAGTGATAGTCAGTTCCTGCCAGCCAATGATGGTGTCAAGTTCCGGCTCCAGCAAATAGAGCCCATAGACACACAAGCCTAATACAACGATGGCCAGCAAAGCTGCCACAATGCCCACACCAACGGCACGCGTCAGGAACGGACGACGTATGAAGCCCCATGAAGCGCCCACCAACTTCATCGTATGGATGAGGAAACGCCGCGAATAGATTCCCAGACGCACACTATTGCTAATCAGCGAGAACGAGACGAAGGTAAGAAGCACAGCCAGTACCAGAAGGACAATACTTATCTTGCTGAGATTAGAGTTTACCTTATCCATCAGGTCCTCTGGATAATTCACCTCCATAATCTTCGGGATGGACAATAATTCCTTCTTCACCAACAACACTGAATCGGCGTTGGCATAAGTCTCACTCAATTGAATCTCAAAAATAGCCGGAAACGGATTGAAGTCAATAAAGTCATCGGCTCCAGTTCCCATCTCCTCACCATTTTCCTTCTTTGCCTGTTCCTTACTGATATAAGTAATGTGATGTACGTAAGGGCGTACTCTCACACGGTTATAAGCAGCGCCACGCTCCTGTTGCGTCATGTTATCACCTAAAACCACGGTGACCGTCAGATTCTCCTTGACATACGCCGACAGGTTACGTGCAGTAAGTACGGTAAAGACAACCATACCCAAAAGAACGAGCACCATGGTGATGCTTATACATAATGTTACAACCTGCAATCCGTGGCGGCTGCCGGTAGTTTTCCTTTTGTTTCCCATTCCTTTTTGGATGTAATACACCTAATTTCGTGCAAAGGTACGAAAATTAGTTTTTAGTTTTTAGTTTTTAGTTTTTTTGTTTTTGGGTTTTAACATCTTTTGGCATAAATACTCTAAACGCTAAACCTTAAACTTTAAACTTTTTACTACCTTTGCCGGCACTATGAGTACCGTAATTTATCCTTCACCCATTTTCGGCCCAGTACACAGCCGCCGGCTGGGCATATCGTTAGGCATCAACCTCCAGCCTGCCGACGGTAAGGTATGCTCGTTCGACTGCATCTATTGCGAGTGCGGATTCAACCATGACCATCGCCCTACCCTTCCCCGACCTACCCGTGAAGAGGTGGCCACGAAACTGGAAGCCAAGCTAAGGGACATGCAGCAGGAAGGACTACTCCCTGACGTACTAACCTTTGCGGGAAACGGCGAACCCACCAGTCATCCATATTTCGCTGAAATCATCGACGACACCATTCGACTGCGCAACCAATACTGTCCTCAGGCCAAGGTCTCCGTGCTAAGCAACTCCACGTTTATACAGCGTCAACAAGTACACGATGCGCTGATGCGTGTTGACAACAACATTCTGAAACTCGACACCGTCAATGCTGACTATATCAAAAGGGTTGACCGTCCTGTAGGGAGCTATGATGTCAACCTCATCATTGAACGTCTCAAGGCTTTTAACGGTCACGTCATCATACAGACCATGTTTATGAAGGGAGAAGCCTCACCCCAACCCTCTCCAAAGGGAGAGGGAGCGACAACGCCGCTGAGTGTAGATAATACGGGCGAAGAATATGTCGGTCCGTGGCTGGAAGTCATCAAAGCCATTGCTCCCCAACAGGTGATGGTCTATACCATTGACCGTGAGACACCGATGAAAGGGCTGGTAAAGGCCACCCATGAGGAACTGGACGCCATCCGCGACCGCGTGATAGCTCTCGGCATACCATGCTCTGCCTCCTATTAAGAACACTATAGCATCTATAGCTTCTATATCAACTATAGTATCTATAACCACTATCAGAAAAAATGGAAAACAAAGACGAACAATACATGCAACGGGCACTTGACGAGGCCCGCCTGGCACTTCAGGAAGGCGAGATACCCATTGGTGCCGTCATAGTCTGCAAGGACCGTATCATTGCCCGTGCACACAACCTGACAGAGACACTCTGCGACGTCACTGCTCACGCTGAGATGCAGGCCATTACATCGGCCGCCAATCTATTAGGAGGCAAATACCTTACAGACTGCACGCTCTACGTCACCGTAGAGCCCTGCACCATGTGTGCCGGTGCCATTGGCTGGGCACAGCTTCCCCGCATTGTCTATGGCTGTGCCGACGAGAAACGGGGCTTCCACGCGTATGCCCCACATGCCATGCACCCCAAGGCAACAATAACAGGGGGCATTCTTGAGGAAGAGTGCCGCCAGCTGATGCAAGAGTTCTTTCGCCAAAAACGGGGATAGGAAAAAGGAAATATAAAAAAGCGAAGTCATTTCGGCTTCGCTTTTTACTTTGTATTATCTTACCACTTTCTTCACACTGTTTCCTTGTTTCATAATAACAAGGCCACGAGTGGAGGCGTCCACCTCACGTCCCTGCAGGTCATAGTAGCGGACGGGGGAAGAACTGTCGTTATGGTCAGGTATAATGTCATAAATGCCTGTGGAACCAAAAGTGAACATTTTTTCTTCGCTCCATCGTGAGAAGATGTTTTCCTCACCTTTCGAGCGCACACGATAGATATAACGATTCCGAGTATCCAACCCCGTGAACGTATAACTGTTAGAGGTAGTAGAGAAAATGCCCATCACATCTGCACGACGCTTGGCACTATTAGCCTGTTCACTGATGCCAAGCTGATCCGCTGTCCATGTTCCTTCATAAACAGAGAGATGGTACATATACATCATCTTCTTAGGAGCAATTCTTATACGGAACAGGTCATGCTGTTTGGGAATGCTGAAGGAGAAGACATCCTTTTTCTTACCTGTAACGGTAAAGGACTGCTCCACCTTAATGACGTCTGCCATAGTTCCACCATTCGCCCCAGTTTCAAAGGATAGCGTGGCATCTACCGGTGTACCACTGGTATATTCCTCGGCTCCGATAACAATTGTTACCTCCAGAGAAGAGGGAGCTCCAAACCACGGTGACTGCAGGTAGCCCGTAGCGGTTGAAGTACCAAACTTCATATACTTCGGAGAGGAGTATAGTTTGCTTCCTGTCCAGCCAGAGAAACCATAATTGCTGAGTTTGCTGCTTAAATCTGAATACCCTTGCGTATTACTTAAAAATTTATCGGGTATAAAGTTGCTTAACAACGCATCTTCAGGATTTGTAGCAGCAGAACCAATGGCTGTCAGTTCCAATTCATAGCCTATTGCACCCGTCACGGCAGGCCACGTCACCTTAAAGCTATTTCCGTCGGCCTGTGCCGTACCGCCATCGGGAGAGGGTACAGGAAGGTCAAGTCTGCAAGCCACGAAGGAGATGGTATTTGTAGTTGTGTTCTCCGTTATGTTGTCAATATTCTTGCTCATGAACTTCGTACCGTCACTATTGGCATTAAAGACTTCTGCTGCCGGAGTAGTGTAGTTTGTCAGTGTCGTGTTCCCGCTGGTGCCAGGCCACACATCGCCTGCAATGCCATAGTAAGAGAAATTGTTGTCGGCAGGGATAACAGTCACTCGCTGATGAGCAGGAATACTGTTTACATAATTAGATTTCCATGCACTCTCGTCATAATCCACATGTACAATCAGTAGTCCGTGTCCACTAAGCCCTGCGTCAAACCCCACAGGCTGGCGGTTTTCCAACAGATAATATTCATTGCGGTTGCCATTGTTGTAAAGGATATACGCCTCAGGTGTAGTTGCCAGTGGCTTCATGTCGCTGACACGCGTCATCGTGTTAATCTCTGTTGGAGTCATCCACCCAGAGAACCATCGCTCATAGGCGGTATAGCCGGCTGGTGTGCATGAATTGTTGTTGTAATTACCTGAGCACATGACATCCCAGGTATTCATGCCATAGCCACCGGAATCCGAGGTATCGTACATGTCAGGCAGGCCGAGACAGTGAGAGAACTCATGGCAGGCAGACCCGATACCGTCCAGGTTGTTTCCCGAGGCGCCTCGTAATTCCGAGGCACACCCATAGGTGTCAATCGTTACGCCGTTATATTTTTTGGCCAGTCCGCCTGCGCTCAGTACCCATTCGTGCGGCCAGATGGTGTTTTTATCACCACCTTGTGCCTGAGCATAACCAGCATAGATGACGAACACCTGATCTACCTCTCCGTCGTTATCCCAGTCATAATTACTGAAATCCACATCTTTTGAGGCAGCATCAACACCTTCAGCCACCATGCCATACGGGTTGTAGTCATTACTCTCTAAGTCTCCATTTGCACTGTATCTCGGCGCCCCATAATACTCCATTTTGTATTTGGTGGTATAAGGTCCTGCTATATCAAAATCGATTTCCAGTTGGTTATAGCTCTGACTGAGGAAATAGTCGCGTACAGAGCCTGTCATACCATAATCAGAGTAGCCCTGCTTGTTGAAGAAGTTCTGATAGACAGCATTTACATTTTCTGTTTTGAACTTCACATCCTGAAATTCCATGAGGATAACCAGTCCACGATGTTTGCCCGTTGTGGCGGCTGATGCTGTGCCTGCCCTGCGCTGAGAGCCTTGCATGGCTGCCAAGCGGGGCTTGACAAATTTCAGCCGTTCTTGCTTACGTGCAGTCCACGTCTCGGTCACTATCTCTCTGCTGGTGCGCACAGCTACGCCATCGGCACGTAGCAGGTAGCATTGGCCGTTCTCATCTGTGTAATAAGAGTAGTGCTCATCACCGTGCAATGTCAGTTCAATGCTTTTCCCGTCGTTGGTAAGAACCGTTTTCTTAATAGGCTTGGCGGGAATGGCATAAGCTGTTGTTACAGCTGATAGAAGGGCGATAGAAACGAATAGTTTTCTTATAGTCATATATGTTATATATTGATTATTCTATGAAGACGACCATAGAGGCGTGCCCCACTTTCAGCAGTGGAATCACGCCTCTATAGACATTATCGGTAAGACTCAGTTAGAGCTTAAAACCTTTCTGAATCTTCTGCTTCTTGGTTTTCTTAGACAGCAGTTTTATCTTTTCTGTCTTTTGCAGAGAATTAACTTTCTGTCCCTTAACCAGATGACCTTTCAGGCGGCTGGCAAAGTTAGCAGCCTTGGCACGCTTAATAGCCTTAGCCTTGACGCTCGATGCTGCGCTTGGCAGTACAATGGTGAACTGTGTATCTGCTGTTGCATCCACACCAGTATAGTATTTGTTGTCAGCAGTCAAGAACAAGCCCTGATAAGTGAAGCGCACATTGCCGTCTTCGTCTTTAAGCTCGAAAGACGGGAAGGTGATAACACCACTCTTCAGCGTACCGAAGTATCCATGCGACTTCAGCGTCTCGAAGTCATAGCGTTGCAGCATGTAGCCGCCATAAGTTGCAATGGCATAGCTGCCGAGACCAATCTGCTGTGCGTCGATATAAACAGCATCAGCATCAGAAGCATTGACTTCAATGTTGGTCGGAGTGTAGTATTCGCTATAACCAGCATAGGCAGCGGCACCCTCAAAGGCATTGACAATGCGGTACATGCCAGGCTCATCAGAATTCTCAAGGATTTCCACCTCATAAGTCTGTGGGTCGTAAGGAGTATAGTCATCTGGTCCAAATTCTGTAACGACGAAGTTATCAAGCAGGAAGCCTTTGCCTAACGACTTCCAGGGATTAGCACCACCGCCAAAGTACTCGAAGACAGCAGAAGCCGTAGAAGCAACAGCACCGTCAGCATCCAAAGAAACTGCAACAATCTGCAACTTGCCTGTCAATCCATCAGCAATGGGGACATTGATATTACCAGCCTCTACATCGGTAGCATCGAGTTCACCGGCAGCAATGGCGTCAGCCACAGCATCAGCGTCAGCATCAGCACTAATCACGACTGCCTTCACGTTGTTGGCATCGGCTGCAAGTTCCAGTGTGCCAACAGCAAATACATTCTGTTGTGCATCAGTGAAGATACCAGCATAGGTAAGTGCACTAATCGAGTAGTCGGCACGTACAAATCCGTCAAGATAGAAGGATTCCCAGCCTGCTCCCCAAGGATCAGTTGGATCGACGTAATCAATGTAAATAGTGGCGATTCTAATAATACCCTTTTCTGTGTCGAAGCTGCCATTAAAGTCTGCAGAAGCACTTCCTCCACCATACTTAACCAACCAATCATTATAATCCATTACGTAAATGTCACCATAAGTTGATGAACTGGCACCAGTAAATGATTCAGAAGCGACCTTAACGACACCAGTGCTGGAATCATAGTCCATGACGAGATCGACATCAGCTCCCCAATGCTGAATCTTTAATTGATATTTGTTAGGATTAGTGATACTCTGACGATATGTAAAAGGTAATCCTGGATCTTCACCGGAGAATCCACTAAAATGTCCTCCGTAGATGAAGTTACCTGTTCCGGCAGAATTCCACTTCTTCCATTCCGTCCAGTCACCTTCACGCTGTACGGTGATGGTTGTCTTGGCAATCTGAGTTTTGGTAATTGTGTCTGCAGTAGCAACGTCAGCATCGCTCAGAGTGAGTGTATAGGTGTAGGCTACCTCCTTTTCAAGGTTAGCGGCCTTTACATTGATGACGGCAGTACCCTGACCTGCTTCAAAGTTGATGGTTCCATTGCAATCATCGCTGAAGATGCCCTCTGCAGTAGCCTGAGCAGTATATTTGGCAGTATAGGCAGAAGCCACGTTGCCACGGGTAACCTTGACGGGAATCGTAACCGTTGATTCGTCAACCGTTACAGACAGCGACTGAGAGGCTACGTCGAATGAAACGTTGTCCAAGCCTGTCTTGTAGTATTCACCTTCCACGTCGGTGTTACATGAGGTGAAGCCTCCTAACACAACGACGGCAAGACCTAATATATATTTATTAATCTTCATATTCAGCTATCTTTTGATATTAAACACACAATATTATTTCTCACCTGGATAGTTACCCGTCGGGTTCTGGTCAGCGACTTCGTCCATGTTCTGGTTTCCGTCGAACTCAGCCTGAGGAATAGTCAGTACCCACATGTAGCACTCGGGGTCATCAGTAGGCTTATTGGTCAGCAACAGACCATTAGGCCAGCCCTGTGCAGAAGTACGGACGAATCCCTGACGCAGACGGCGGATGTCGTAAAGACGACCATACTCACCCCAGAGCTCAATACGGCGCTGGTCGATAATAGCCTCACGCAGTGAACCAGTGCGGTCGCTGGTCAGTTTGCCCAACTGTGTTCCAGTCTTCGTGCAGTTATAAGAAGCGTCACGTGTCTGAACCATGGTGTTCAGATACTGCTGGGCAACAGCGTCGTTGCCCTTCATGCACTCAGCCTCAGCGGCAATGAGGTACATCTCCTCAATACGCATCCAGACATAGTCACCCAGATACGTCTGAATGTCGCTGAAGTGGAACTTCTCCTGCTGATAGTGGTTGTTCTCGTCGTTGGGATTCCACCAGCAACGGCGGCTGTCGCTTTCGCTCATCAAGGCGTAAGTCTCAGAATTGATCTTCTTTGGAGCACGGTCGTAGCCGGCATACATGGCAGCTGCTGCATCCATGTGAGCATAGAGGGAAGCATAGATGCCTGCCTGGTCAGCAATGATGTTTGCACCCCACATGACATTCCCGGCAGAGTAGTTGTTAATGAAGTTCTGCTTGTTAGCCTTGAAGTTGGCAGCCTCAACTGGCTGAATGGTAAACTGGCCGAGGCTGATGACTGTTTCGGCAGCCGTAGCGGCTGTTTCCCAGTCTTCCATCGTCAGGGCAATACGTGCCTGCAGACCCAGAGCCACCGGATAGGTAATGAAGCTCTTGTCCTTCTCCAGTGAAGTGTTCAGACTCTTGCTCAGATACTCTACAGCCTTGGCAATGTCCTGTTTCATCTGGTCATACACCTCTTGGTTGGTAGCACGGGGCTGACCAGTGGTCTTCGCCGTTGTCGGCTCGTTGTAGATGGGCACGCAGGGGTCGCTCTCATGTCCTTTATAGGTACGTGCGAAATATTGGGCCAGCATCCAGTAGCTGTAAGCACGAACGCCGTAAGCTTGTCCTAAGATATAGAGGCGGTCAACGTCCGTAATTTCCTCTTCTGAGTCCATGGCAATCAGGTAGTTCGCGTTGGCAATCCATGTGTAACCTGCATACCAGAGGTCGTAGGAACGCCATGCACCGCTGGTGTAACGAGCCTTTACATTATAAGAAGCATCAAACCAGAACCAGCCGCTACCCTGGGCAGCCATGATGTCGTCATCACCCATGACGTCGGCACAAAGGTTGTAGGCTGAGATACCGAAACACTGGTGGGTGTTACCTGTTGTTGACCAACCGGAGGTGTACATGGAACGGTAGATACCGTTCAGGGCAATCATGGCAGCATCATTACTCTGAGTCATGGTCGTACCAGACACAGAAGTCGTAGGCGATGTCTCCAACTGATCGCTGCAGGCCGTAGTCAACGTTACGACTGCTGTGCCGGCAATGAGATATTTAAATATATTTTTCATCTTCGTTTCCTTTCTTTTTAGAAGTTAATGTCAAGACCAATCGTAAAGTTCTTATTGGGTACGTAAGCATAGTTAGAACCGTTACCAGTCAAGCTGTACTGCGGATCCATACCCTTCAAGTGTGTGAACGTAGCCACGTTGTCGAACGAAGCATAGAGACGAATCTTGCTCAGATAAGCCTTCTGTGCAATGCGGTTAGGCAGAGTATAGCCCAGCGTAATGTTCTTGATGGCGAAGTAAGATGCGTTAATCAGATAGTTGTCAGTGGTTGTAACAGAACCGGCAATCTCCACACGTGGAATGTCTGTTTCGTCACCAGGATTCTGCCAACGGCGCAGGATGTTCGAGTTCCAGGTGTTACCTACATAGAGGTTCATCATAGAACTGTTATAGCGAGAGTCTGCAATCTTACCACCGATAGAATAAGTAGTCAGCACTGACAGGTCAACGCAGTTGAAGAGCTTCAGGTCAGTTGCAAAGCTACCATAGAGGTCAGGTGTGCGCTTGCCAACAAAATACTTGCTGGCAGCTGCCTTGCTGTAGTCTGTGGTGATATACTCATTGCGTTCGGTCTTCTCAACGATGGGATTGTTGTTTTCGTCCAGTATTAACTTTCCTTCACTGTCTTTTTTGTAAACATCCACATCGTCGTAAGCCCAGTAGAGCTGCTGTCCTGTTGCAGGGTCAACACCGGCTGAGCGTGCCATGTAGAACTGAGTGATGTCGTAGCCTTCCTTAATAATCTGGTAACCGTTCATAATCTGGTCGGTCTCACCGGTCAGCTTCAGCACCTTGTTACGCTGTACGGTACCCATCCATGTCAGATTCCATACAACATCCTTGGTGTTGACAAGTGTGCCAGCAACCATGAACTCCCAACCCCAGTTGCGCATGTTACCAACGTTGGCATCATAGCCTGTGAAACCAGTTGACAGAGCCATCGGGTAGTTCAGCAGCATATCCTTGGTCTTCTTGTTGAAGTACTCAATGCTGAAGCGCAGGCGGTTGTTCAGCAGTGAACCCTCCAGACCAATGTTCAGCATGCCGTTCTTCTCCCATGTGAGCTCTTTGTTCTCCAGTGTCGATACGAAACCACCAATACGGTTACCATTAGCGTAAGACAGTGAATAGAGGTTCTGCCAAGCGTAGTAGCTGCCGATGTTCTCGTTACCACTCTCACCGTAAGAAGCCTTCAGCGACAGATTGTTCACCCACTTGAGATCCTTCATGAACTTCTCGGCTGTGATACGCCAGTTGGCACCAACTGACCAGAACGTACCCCAACGGTTGTCCTTGTAGAAACGTGAGCTACCGTCGGAACGCAGAGATGCGTCAAAGTAGTACTTGTCAGCATAGTTATACTGAACACGTCCCAGCCAAGACTCAATGGCGTGTTTCTGTGAGTAAGAGTCTGCATCGTAAAGCGTTGCAGCGGGGCGCAGTTCGTCGATACCGTCAACGATGTTTGCCTTGGCAGCATAGAGATAGTTATACTTGTACTCGTAGTACTCATGACCAACCAGTGCACCGAGGCTGTGCTCACCGAACTTGCGGTTCCACATCAGCTGCTGACCGAAGGTATAGGTCTGGTAGCGCTCAGAATACTTGTAAACGCGGCCAAGTGCGTTCTTGGCATTACCGTGATACTTGTTGGAAGTTTCCGTCGTATAAGAACTGATGTAGTCAACACCGAAGTTGATGTTCAGCTTCAGACCCTTGGCCCAACCGAAAGAATCCTTGTCAGAACCAAATGTCATGTAGGTACGGATGCTGGCATTGTCGTTGTTTGAGAACGACTTGTCGAGTGAGAGGTCACCAAGTGCGTTGAAATCATTGGCCACAGGGCGTCCCGTTTCACCATAGTCGAACTCACGGTTGCCGTTTACGTCATAAACATCTTTACCCTGCAGGTCTTTCAGATAAGTAGGATAGATAGGACCCATGAACTGAGCTGTGTACCAAGGGTTAGATGTCTGTGTGTCACTATACTGGTTGTAGGTTGACTTGGTATAAGCCAAGTTGGTGTTCATGCCAGTCTTGAACCAGTCGGTTACCTGAGAATCTACGTTCACACGGCCGCTGTAACGCTGGAAGCCCGTGTTCTTCAGAATACCATCCTCGTTGATGTAACCCATTGAAATCATGTAGTTTGTACGCTCCGTACCACCGTTCAGTGACATGGAGTGCTCGTGACGCAGGGCACCCTTGTTGTAAATGGCATCATACCACTGGTCGTCCCATGCAGAAACAGCATCTGCATGAATCATACCTGTAGCAGGGTCAATCAGCGTGCCCCAAGTGTAGTTCTTGAACGGGTTGTAGATTTCGGGGTTGACACTGCCGCCGAGCTTTGTGCCCAGGTCAGCAATTGCCAAGGCCGAAGCCTGATCGCGGCTCAACTGGTTGCCGTACTGATAACCGTTGCGCAGAGCCTCGTAGGTCAGCTGCACAAAGTCTTTCTGGCTGACCGTCTCGTAAGCATCAATACCTCTCCATGACCAACCCACGGTGTTGTGAAGCTGAATCTGAGGACGTCCTTCCTTACCCTTCTTGGTGGTGATGATAACAACACCATTAGCAGCACGTGCACCGTAGAGGGCAGAAGCAGAAGCATCCTTCAGCACGGTCATTGACTCGATATCCTGCGGGTTAATGGCGCTGATAGAGCCACCGTAGGGGACACCGTCAACAACGTACAAGGGGTTGTTGCTGGCGTTGATAGAACCGAAACCACGGATAACTACTGAAGAACTTGAACCAGGCTGACCGCTACCAGAGGTTGTCATCACACCAGTTACCTGGCCGTCAAGCGCCTTCGTAATATTTGACACAGGGCGGGAAGCAATCTTCTCATTGTCAATGGCAGCGGCAGAACCCGTGAACGACGACTTCTTGGCTGTACCGTAGGCCACAACCATCACCTCATCAACGGTGCGGGCATCACTCTTCAGGAACACGCGCATGCCGTTCTTGGCTGTTACCGTCTGAGACTCCATGCCAAGATAAGACACTTGTAACTGGGTCTTGCCAGCTGGCAGCGTAATCGTAAACTGACCGTTCATGTCTGTCAAAAGACCGGTCTTGGTACCTACTACCTGAACGGCGGCTCCAATAATCGGCTGGCCGTCGTCCTGAGATATTACGGTACCCTTAACTGTAGTTTGTGCCATGGCCATTCCTAAACTTAGGAACAGCGCGGCGAAAAACATCGTTAATCTTTTTTCCATAAATTCTCTCTCGTTTTAATTATTATTGTTTAATTGAATATTATCGTCGTTTTGTTAAGTCATCTCACCTGTGGCATTAGCATTTTTTAACTGTAACTCTTAGTAGGAGATACACACTTTTCTGCAACATAATTTGTGCAAAGGTAACATATACTTTTGAAATTAACAAATAAAAACTAAAAAAAGATTCAATTTCTCTTAAAAAATTAACAATTTGCACAGTTTGGCATGCTTATTTCTTTCATTTCTTATTTCCATTTTCCTTTTTCCGTGCCTCATTTCCCTGTTCAGCCGTTCAGCCGCTGTTGGCAGGTGCATTTATAATGCACAAGTCCCTTGCCCCCTCTTCATGCTACACAATATATATAAAGCACGCGCGCGCGAGCTTTAGGGGCAGTAACCGTAAGAACAGGTTACAACACGTTGAACTACGTAGCAAACGCAGAGAGAGTGCAGGGAAAACTGGGAGAAACTGCCGGGGAAACGGGGACTTTGGGTAGGGGAAGCAGGGAGAAAGGGTAGGGGAAACAGGAACACAGCGGCCGCTGTTAGTTCTAACACCGCCCGCCGTTAGTTCTCACAGCGGACGGTGTTAGAACTAACGGCGGGCGGTGTAAACCTGTTTTCAGGTCGGTTGTGCTTTTTTGCAGTCGTGTAAGCCTCTTTCCTACAGGAACATTGCTGATGGCAAAGGTACAAAAATATTTTTACAAATGCAAGTGTTTGGTCTGATTTTAATTTAGAAAGAAATATGATTCATGCAGATTCGAAGAACAGTTACTTTGTAAAAAAACTGAAAACGGTGTATCTCCTACTAAGAGTTACGGTAAAAAAAATACTAACGTTAAAGTGTTGAAGACTTAACAAACGACGATAATATTCATTAAATAAAATTTTAAAACGAGAGAGAATTTATGGAAAAAAGATTAACGATGTTTTTCGCCGCGCTGTTCCTAAGTTTAGGAATGGCCATGGCACAAACTACTGTTAAGGGTACGGTGCTCTCACAGGACGACGGTCAGCCGATTATCGGTGCCGCTGTTCAGGTTGTTGGCACCAAGACCGGTTTGCTGACAGACATGGACGGACAGTTCACGATCACGTTGCCAGCCGGCAAAACCCAGTTGCAAATCTCCTATCTTGGCATGGAGTCTCAGACTGTAACAGCCAAGAACGGCATGCGCGTGTTCCTGAAGAGTGATGCTCGCTCGGTTGACGAGGTGCTTGTCGTTGCATACGGCACACAGAAGAAATCATCATTCACGGGTTCTGCGTCAACAGTTAAATCAGAAAAGCTTGAAAAGCTTCAAGTGTCCAACTTGAGTAATGCCTTGTCAGGCCAAGTGGCTGGTGTTCAGTCATTCTCGGGAAGCGGTACTCCTGGATCGGGTTCTTCAATTCTGATTCGTGGTATTGGTTCAATTTCAGCTTCTACATCTCCTCTGATTGTTGTCGATGGTGTACCTTATGAGGGTAGCTTGAACTCCATTCCTGCACAGGATGTTGAGTCAATGACGGTACTGAAGGATGCTGCTGCTAACTCTATGTATGGTGCCCGTGGTTCTAATGGTGTCATCCTGATTACGACAAAGGCTGCCCAGCGTGGTCGTGCCAAGATTAATTTCGAGGCTCGTTGGGGTTTCAATACCCGTTCCGTTGGCAACTATGATATTGTAAGAGATGCAGGTGAGTACTACGAGATGATGTGGGAAGCCCTCCGCAATAGTAAGGTTGAAGAGTTGGGTATGCCTGGCGCAAATCTCTATGCTTCACAGAATCTTATTGATATTTTGAAGTATAACAAGTTCAGTGGTATTGCAGATACTGAGATCATTGATCCGATGACAGGTAAGTTGAATCCTAATGCAAAAACCTACAAGTGGAATGATGACTGGACCAAGGATCCGTTCAGAAATGGCTTCCGCCAGGAATATAATGCAAATGTAAGCGGTGGCTCTGAGACTACAAAAGCCTATCTCTCACTGGGTTATCTTGGTGATGAGGGTTATATGGCAGGTTCGGACTTCAAACGTTATTCTGCACGTCTGAAGATCGATCAGCAGGTAGGTAAAACAATTCGTATTGGTGCCAATATGTTCTATTCGAACACCGTTCAGAAGCAGTTTGGTGAAACGGGATCAAACTTCTCTAATATCTTCATGTTCTCACAGAACATTGCACCTATCTATTCTATCTATATGTATGACGATGCCGGTAAACCCATCCTTGACGATGCAGGCAACCATCGCTACGACTTTGGTGTCGAGCGCAACCGTCCCTACGCAGGTACAGGCGGTGGCTCTAACCCGCTGGCAGTAGCTCTGGAGAATGAAAATATCTACACCCGCGACAATCTGAGTACGCGTGGCTACTTTGAGTGGACGTTCTTGAAAGACTTCAAGTTCACTGCTAATATGGCCTATGACCTTTTCAATATCCATTCTTCAGAGTTCCAGACACCTATTGGAGGTGATGCTCTTAATGTAGGGGGTCGTGGCGAGAAATCAGCACAACGTTATTATGCACTGAATGTCAACCAGTTGCTTGACTGGAATCATACCTTCGGTGATCACGGTGTTCATATTCTCCTTGGTCACGAGACCAAGAATGACCACTCAAAATACCTTTATGGTCATATGACAAACTTTGCTGATCCTAACAATCATGACTTCTCTAACTCAACTCTGTATCAGGACCTGACCAGCTACTCTACAGAGTATGCACTGGAAGGCTACTTTGCCAAGGGAGAGTACAATTACCTGGATCGTTACTACTTCACTGCCAGTATCCGTCGTGACGGAAGTTCACGTTTCCATCAGGACAATCGCTGGGGTACGTTCTGGGCTATCGGTGGTGCATGGCGCATCAATGAGGAGCCGTTCATGAAGGATGTGAAGTGGTTAGACAACCTGAAACTGAAAGCCAGCTATGGTACTCAGGGTAATGACAACGCTGGCTATGTACACAACTACTCTGACCTCTATTCGGTTGACCGCGTATCCGGAAATGCCGCGCTGACAAAAGTCCTTCGTGGTAATAAGGATCTGACTTGGGAGAAGAGCCGTAATTTCAACCTTGGTATTGAGAGTACGTTCTGGGGCCGTTTGAACTTCAGCTTTGATTTCTTTATCAAGGAAACGCTCGATATGCTCTATTTCAGCCCGATGGCTCCGTCAGAAGGTTCTCCGAATGGTATCTATCGTAACGAGATGGACATGAAGAACACTGGTTTCGAAATTGAGATTGGTGGTGACATCATCAAGACCAAGGATGTTGTATGGAATGCATCTCTGAACCTGACTCACTACAAGAACAAACTGACCCGTCTGCCGGTTTCCAAACCTGCTTCATTGTATCCTAACGGCTACAATACGGGTACATTCTGGAGACGTTTGGGTGGCTCAATCTATGATTACTACTATTATGAGTATGCAGGTGTTGATCCTACTAACGGTCTGCCTCAGTATAATCACTATACCTACAAGACGGACGAGACTACTGGTGAAATTCTCCGCGATTCCAACGGTGATGAGATTGTTGAGAGTGTAGAACTTGTAAACTCTATTACCGAGGCAACCCAACGTCGCATTGGCAAGTCTGCATTCCCCGACCTGACCGGTGGTTTCAGCACCAGCGTCCAGGCTTACGGATTCGACTTGTCTGTTCAGACAGCCTTCTCTCTGGGTGGCTATGTATTTGACTCATTCTACGCTTCCTTGATGGGTGCTGGTGGCTCAAGCGGTAACAACTTCCATAAGGACTTGTTCAACCGTTGGACGGCAGCCAACACAAACACCAATATCCCACGTCTGTATATGGACGGACAGAATGAGGGTATCAGTGGCAACTCTGATTTCTACCTGACTAACGCCTCCTACCTCACCGTTCGTAATATTACGCTCGGCTATAGCTTGCCTAAGTCGTTGGTTAACAAATGGGGTATTGATGGTATTCGCGTGTCTCTGATTGCTGACAACGTATTGAATCTCACCAAGCGTAAGGGTCTTGCTCCTAGTCAGGCATACGATGGTTCTACCGGTTATATTTACTCTCCGATGAGCTCATATTCTATTGGTCTGAACCTGTCATTCTAAACATCAACAACTAAAAAAATGAAAAATATGAAAGTATTGAAATATATATTAGGAAGCATGCTCACCTTGATGATGTTCAACTCGTGCAGCAAGGACTTTCTGAATACTGAATATACAAGCTATTTGGGCGAGGAAGAAGCGGCTTCGGCTGCCGGTCAGAATCCTGACGTTTTCCTGAATGGTGCATGGTCGTGGATGGTCCGTTATGAAGGACGTCATGACTCTTATGGCATCTTCACCATCTTTATGGACACACAAGTCATGGGTGAGGATATTGCCTTCGCAACCTCCAGTTGGTACAACTTCGACTATCAGCTCGACTATCGTGAAGAGCCCTATGTTCGTACAAGTTCTTTCTGGACAACTCTTTATACACTGGTTGCCAAGGCCAACGAAATCATCAGCCTTTATCCTGATGGTGCTGAGACAGTAACCGAGAAGGGACTTCTAGGCCAGGCTTATGCCTTCCGTGGCATGTCTTATTACTATCTGATTCAGATTTATCAAGACTACCTGAATGAAGACGGTACTATCAATAATGAAGCACCTGGTGTGCCCATTATCTTTAATGCTGCTGACGGGAAGTCGGCAGAAGAGATGGAGGAAGCTAAAGGTCGTAACACCGTAGGTGAAGTGCTGGCAGTCTGCCAGTCTGACTTGGAAAAAGCCGTTGAACTGTTGGCAGCTGGTTATGAGCGTCCCAGCAAAAACTATATCGACGTAAGTGTTGCACGCGGTCTGCTGGCTCGCTATTATCTGTTGACTCAGCAGTGGCAGAAGGCTGCCGAGACGGCCAATGCTGCTCGTCAGGGTTACAAACTGATGGACAACGCTCGCCTTCATAGCGGATTTAATGACATCAATGACGCAGAGTGGATGTGGGGATTTGAGCACACTACAGAGACAACTACCAGCTATGCTTCGCTGTTCTCTCACTTGAGCACCACAGGTACAGGTTATGGATCTTCATATCCTTTCCTCATCGACGCTAAGTTATATAGCCAAATTCCCGAGTCTGATTATCGTAAGACATTGTGGAATGGTCCTGCCGGTGATCCTTCACAGAGCTCTGCAGGCACAAAGAGACCCTATGCGAACCTGAAGTTTACTGGTAGGGCAAACTGGCTGGGTGATTATATGTATATGCGTGCTGCTGAGATGTACTTGATTGAGGCAGAGGCGTATGCTCACCTGAACAATAACGCTAAGGCATCTGAAGTTCTGGGAGAGTTCATGAAGAACCGTCAGCCTGACTGGAACAAGGCTATTGTTAATGTAGAAGATGTCTATCTGCAACGCCGTATTGAGTTGTGGGGAGAAGGATTCACATTCTTCGACCTGAAGCGCCTGAATAAAGGTATTGACCGTAACTATGATGGTAGCAACCACAACTACAAGCTGACATTCCCTGCTCACGACGTGGCTTGGACTTTCCAAATCCCGCGAACCGAGATGCAAGAGAATACTCATATTGACAGAAGTGAGCAGAATCCATAATTTAAACAATAGGAGAATATACTTATGAAGAATATATTTAAGTTTATCATTCCGTGCATGGCCTTGGCTTTAAGCTTCACTAGCTGTAACGAAACCATGGACGAAAAAGCTGTGATTGATGCACAGCATGAGAGTGCATTCAGCACTCCGACTGTTACCATTACATCGGCTACAGCACCTGCTTACAATTGTTTAACTGTTAATGTGTCAGTTGCTGATCCCAACAATGTTGCAGAACAGGGTATCCAGTTCTCTGAGACCAACAGTTTTACGATGGATGACTGTATTCCTAATGAGACTGTAGATGCAAGTTTCTCAATAGATGTCAAAGACCTTGAAGAGGTAAGTACATACTATGTACGCGCCTATGCAGTAGGAAAAAATGGCAAGGTTGTCTATACTGAAACACAATCTGTTACAACTCCTGAAGCTCCTCCTGTTCCACTTGAAGGAACCTATACCGCATCAGAATATAGTATCCGTGAAACAGGTATTGTCCTTGAAGGCACCTATCAGGTTTCAGTAGCTTTTGAAGAGGGTAGTACTGAAATTGTCAACATCACCAACATCTGGGATGCCGGCACCACAGTCAAGGGTCTCTATGATGCGGAGACAAATACGATTATGGTTCCATCTCAGCAGCTGATTTACACCGATCCGACTTATGGACCATTATGGCTGATGGGATTGACTGACGATCTGACAAACTTTGCCTCTGCCGTGACATTCACCTTCAAGCCTCGTGGAGGTGCCATGAAGTCAAGCTATTGGGCTTGCCTGATTACCACAGGCGCTTATGCTGGTTATACATATAATTATGAGTCATATTTGGAAATGCAACATGAGTAACAGAGTCAAGCAGTTTTTATTTTGCTCTATCTGTTTTCTAACAGCTAATACATCTCTCGCCGGTGACCGCACCGAGCGAGAGATGCTTTCTATTGCTGAGAGACAGTTGATTCACTTGTCTGGAGTTCGTAGGGCTAATGCTCAAGTGGCAATAGAGAAATTGGTTGACGAGCGTGCATACTGTATCTATGGCGCCGCACAGGGTGGCTTTGTCGTGGTTAGCCGTAATGACAACAGGATGCCTGTTTTGGGCTATTCAGAAAGTAAGTATGATGCTGACCAACTACCATGTGGATTGAAATGGTGGCTGAATACAGTTTCTGCATCAGAAAACTCTTCACGACGTGCTCAGGCAGCAAGATTTTCCTTTACTGAGGTTGAGCCTCTTCTGAAAACTGTATGGGGACAGGGTGATCCATATAATTACTTGACACCCATTATCAACGAAAAACGCACCCCGACAGGCTGTGTGGCTACGGCCATGGCTCAGGTAATGAATTATTTCGGTTATCCTGCGCATGGAAAAGGGGATGGGTATTACACTAAGTTAGGAGAGGTGAACCGTTATAATAACCCCATAAAGAATCAATATGAATGGGACAAAATGCTGGATGATTATACGAATGTGGAACTAAACGAACAGATACGTCTGCCCATTGCCAGACTGATGCAAGACGCTGGTCTGGCATCGCACATGAACTATGGAACTGACGGAAGTGGAACCCATTCGCAGGATGCGGCTTTAGGTTTTGCATACAATTTTGAGTATGATTCGCTTGCCATTCATTGCTATACTCGAGACTTTTTCGATGATGATGCGTGGATGCAGATGATTTATAATGAACTGGCCCAGCATAAACCAATCATGTATGCTGCAACCGATGGCTCTGGAGGACACGAATTTGTTTTTGATGGTGTGGACTCGGAAGGTCGTATTCATGTCAACTGGGGATGGAATGGAACAGCTAATGGATTTTTCGAATTCTCGGACTTATGTCCTGAAGTGAATTATAACATTCATCATTATAACTACAATCAAGACATGATTGTTGGATTCCGCTGTAATCCCACCCCTCTTGCAGATGCATCGTACCAGTCACTTTGGTGTACTCGTGAAGACTATTCCGTAAGCCTCAGCAGTAACAAGAATGCGTTGTCAGTATCATTAACAGCTGGTGGAACATATAATTATCATTTTCTAACCTTTTATGGATCATTAGGTGTGGCTATTGAAAGTACTGATGGTCATAAGGAGAACGACAAGTATATTCCAGTTACAGACTTTAGTTTTGGACCACAGGCAACGTTTTGGGGGAAAAATAATTTTAGTTTTAATAACTCATACTACTACTTTATGAATCCGGAATACAAACTGGTGACGGGTAATTATCGCGTTTTCTTTGCCAGTAAGGCGATTCAGGATGAAACGCCTCAGCCTGTTAGGTGTTTCAAGGGTCCTGTCTGTTATCAGATGACGGTTAATGAAGACGGATCCCTTTCCCTTTCAGAAACGAAGGAGCCTTATACTACTGCCATCAGCGATGTTCGCATGTACGACAGTTCTTCCCCCGTCCGCTACTATGACCTGCAGGGTCGTGAGGTGGATGCTTCTGCCCATGGTGTTCTCATCATGAAACAAGGAAACAAAACGAGAAAAGTGGTGAGATAGAAAAAAATCCTTAAGGGGAAACAAACAGGTAGCATTTCAACCGATGCTACCTGTTTTTATTTTATATATGAGACAAACCATCGAGTTTTTTATACTTTTTCTTTGCCATTTCAGAAATAATCTTTATTTTTGCCGAATATGAAAAGAATATTCGGAATACTATTACTGACAACAGTATGGCTGATGACAGGTTGCACCAAGAGTGACGACGTGACGGAACTGACAATTGGCAGCGATGCTTTTACATGGAGCAGCGGTGTAGTGCTACAAAAAGTACAAGTAACAGCCAGCGGCAAGTGGGGAGCCAAGAGCGATGTCTATTGGTGTGCCCCCATCAAGAAAAGCGGAGAGGGCGATATGGAACTGCCCATCTGGGTGAGTCCGAACCTGACGAAAGAAGCGCGACAGGGGACAATTACCATTACGCAGGGCAGCCAAGTGCGTACCATTCGTGTGTCGCAGCCAGCCTTCTCCGGCAGTCTGGACAGCTATGAGTATCACCTGCCCGTCGTGTTCCACATTCTTTACAAGGACAAGACTGACGAACAGCAGTATATAAAAAAAGGGCACATGGAGAAAATACTGACCGAAGTCAACAAACTATATGCCAACAACGGGATGGACATCGTGTTTGAACTGGCAAAATACAATGACAAAGGCGAGGAACTGGAAGAGCCCGGCATAGTGCGCCATGAAGTGACATTTGACGAGTACAGCCCTCATGAGTTCCTTTCCAGCAAGAACACGGACAACCGCCAGTATGCCAAGTTCGCCCAAAACATGAAGAAATACATCAACGTGTATATATTCCGTTTCAAGCAGGACAGCGAAGACCAGTTTGCGATGGGCATCTCCGACCTGCCCGTGGTTCCCTTGGACCATCCGCTGGACAGCCTACAGGCCACCAATGCCGCCAATGACTATGCCTACACTGCCGCACCCTGGGGGTGTGTCATCAACAATGAATACATCTATGAATGGCAGGAGAAAAACACCGTCAATCCCAACTACATCGTCTCCACGGTTGCCCATGAGTTGGGGCACTACCTGGGACTGCTGCACACGTTCTCTGCCGTTGAATGTGAAATGGACGATGCCTGCGATGACACGCCCGTTAGCGATTACAAGAATTACACTACATACATCCAGGCTTATATAGAACAACAGGTGGCAGCCGGAGTTAAGACTTTCAGCATTGATGACCTGGCACGCCGCAAGGATTGCAAGACGCTGGAGGATTTCATTGCCAAGAACGTCATGGACTATTCCTACTGTCACAACAGTGAGTTCACTGAGCAACAGCGACAGCGCACCCGCCACGTCCTGCAGTATGCACCGCTGGTTCCTGGTCCGAAGCTCATCCTCTTCAACACCACAGGCAACATTACGCGCGGCAGCTACGAACCACCGCTCCTGGAGGAGCACATTCAGCCGTGTCCCACTATCAACATGCCTTATAGGGAATGAAAAAAGCCTCCGCATGGAGGCTTTTTCATTAGGTCTTACCGTTACCCATTGACATTCTTTCCGATGAGTCCGAGTTTCGTCTCTCCCATGAAGTCGAGCAAGTTTCGTATCTCGGGACTATCAGGCACCTGTTCCTTGATCTGGTTAAGTGCATCGAAAAGCGAGGTATTGCTGCGGAACACAAGACGATAGGCATTGGCAATGTGCTTGAGCACCTTCTCATCCGCACCATGCTGACGGCCAACGAATGTATTGACTCCGCCATACTCAGCCCGTTTGGTACAGATGATATAGGGAGGTATGTCCTTCGAGAAGGTACAACTGGCCTGTATCATTGCACCTCGTCCCACACGCGTCTTGGCATTGGCAATAACACTGGAAGAGAAGACGACGAAGTCGTTAATCTCACAGTCGCCAGCAATCTTCGTACCATAGCCGAAGACACAACCATTACCCACTTTCGTGTCATGCGAAATGTGTGCACCCTCCATCAGCACATTGTCGTTACCGATGACGGTCTGCCCACCGCTATGGGTGGCACGATTTATCACCACATTCTCACGGATGATGTTATTATCGCCAATGATACACTCTGACTTTTCGCCACGGAACTCGAAGTCCTGTGGCAACGCACCAACGACTGCTCCCTGGTGCACCTTGTTCTTCTTGCCCATTCGGGTGCCATTCAGGATGCTCACAAAGGGGAAAATAATACATCCGTCACCTATTTCCACGTCTCCTTCAATATAGACGAAGGGGAAGATCTTACAATCTTTGCCGATTTTCGCCCTGGGGTCGATTTCAGCTTTTGGACTTATTTCACTCATTTTCTTAAGCCCCCTAAGTTAGGGGGATAGGGGTCTGAACAAGCGTTTATCATACCCATTAATAAGACATCTTTATAGGGAATCTGCGCTTGTTCAGACTCCCTGTCCCCTAACTTAGAGGGCTAGCGGCCACCGCCCCCTAATGCTGTATAGAGGCTGACGACGGCCTGCATCTTGCTAAAGTCATCGCTGACCTTTGCCAGTTGAGCATTCAACAGGTTCTGTTCAGCAGTAAGCACCTCTAAATAGCTGGAACTGCTGCTGCGATAAAGGGCTTTGGTGTCTTCAACGCTCTTAGTCAGCACGGCAATACGCTCTTCTTCTATCTTGCTATTGGCATCATAGGTATTGTAAGTGACAAGAGCATTGCTGACCTCATTGCCAGCCGAGAGGATGAACTTCTGCCACGTATTGAAAGCCTGCTCATACTGTATCTTGCTAACCTTCAGGTTTGCGATGAGAGCACCGCGAGCGAAGATGGGTTGCGTCAGGTTTGCAAACAGCGTAGTGAGCCACTTACCTGGATTCAGCGAGCCATTAGAGTTGGTAAAAGCCCCTGTGGCACCGATGCTGATAGTAGGATAGAACTGCGAACGGGCAGTCTGGACGTCATGGAAGCAGGCAGCCAGCTGCATCTCGGCATTATGCACGTCAGGACGGTTCTGTAGCAGCTGTACGCCCACACCTGTCGAGAATTCTGTTGGAAGCGACTGCGCCTCAAGCGTAGAACGAGGAACCTGCTGACCAGCCTGTCCAATAAGCAGGCAGAGTGCATTCTCAGTAGCGCGAATCTGTCGCTTGAAGTCGTTGGCACGGGTCTGCATGCTGAGATAAGCAGCCTCGGCACTCTGCACTCCAGTAGAACGTACACGTCCCAACTGGTGTTGCAACTTCATCATCTCCCAAGTCTCTTTTGACATGCGGCTCATCTCGTCAACAATCTCCACCTGTTTGTCAAGCATAAGCAACGTGTAGTAGCTGTTGGCTATGCCACTGATGATTTGTGCACGGACGGCCATCTGATAGTCTTTCATGCCCAGCATCTTCATCTGCGTCGAACGTTTCTGCGAGAGAATGTTTCCAAAGAGGTCCAACGTCCAGGAGGCTGTGACGGGCAGGCTGTAAGCCTTGGTTGTCACCGACGGGTTAGTATGGAGTGTGGAAATAGTTCCCATGCCGTTATTCGAGCCGAACTGCACGGCTGGCAGGAAGGCGAGTTTAGCGGCTTTGAGCATCGTCTCATACATCTGGACGGTGAGCGCAGCGTTCTGTAGGTCAGCATTTTTTTCCAGTCCTTGCTCTATCAGTTTCTGAAGTTGGGGGTCGGTGAACACCTCACGCCATGGCAGGTTACCAAACGACGCAGTGTCCTGAACGGCCAGCGTATCGATATCACTGACTGCATCACGTATCAGTCCTTGAGTATCAACCTCAGGACGCTCATATTTGTTATACAGACCGCAACTGCTTAAGACAAGACAGAAAAGGATGACCAACAGGCTCACCCCCAGCCTCTCCCTGTGAGGGAGGGGAGTAATTACTCTCTTTTCTTGTATTCTTTTCATAATGATATATCTTTTACAACATACCCTTCCCCTCCTTTCAGGGAGGGGATAGGGGTAAGTTTTTATTTCTCTAATTCATAATCTACCGGTTTGTGAGCATACTGTGCCAACTCCGTCGATACATCCTCCTGATTGTCATCATCATCAAACTTCATCGGGCGGAACTTCTCCTGCAACGACTGGAAGATGACGAACAGAGACGGTACGACAAGTACCTGACACAGCGTTCCGATGAGCATACCACCCACGGCAGCTGCACCCAACGTCTGGTTACCATTCTTACCAACACCCGAGGCAAACATCATAGGCAGCAGACCAATGACCATGGCTAACGAAGTCATCAGAATAGGACGCAGACGGGCTGCAGCACCCAGCACGGCTGACCACGAGATGGCCATACCCGTTTCACGGCGCTCGAGGGCAAACTGCACAATCAGAATGGCATTCTTAGCCAGCAGACCTATCAGCATGATGAGTGAAATCTGCATGTAGATGTCGTTGGCATGGCCAAACATCATGGTGAAGAGGTAACAGCCTGCCAGTCCGAACGGTACGGAAAGGACAACGGCCAACGGCAGAATGTATGACTCATACTGGGCTGACAAAATGAGGTAGATGAAGATGAAGCACAGCACGAAGATGAGTGCCGTGGTGTTAGAGGCCTTAGCCTCCTCACGCGTCAGACCCTGATAGTCGTAGCTGTAACCCGTCGGCAGTATCTCGTCGGCCACTTCCTGTGCGGCTTTGATGGCGTCACCGGTCGAGTAACCGTCGGCTACCGTTGCCGTTACGTTAATAGAAGTAAACAGGTTGAAGCGGTTAATGTTCGACGGACCATAGACGCGTTCCATGCGGCAGAACTCCTGAACGGGCGACATGCCTGCGGGGGTACGTACATAGATGCTCTTCAGCGACTCGGGGGTCATACGGGTTTCGGGCGATGCCTGTATCATGACACGATAGAGTTTACCGAAGGCATTGAAGTTTGAGGCATAAAGTCCACCATAATAGCCCTGAAGGGTGCTGAGTACGATGGAAGGTGAGATGCCCGACTGCTTACACTTGGCCACATCGACATACAGCATGTACTGCGGATAGTTCGGGTTATACGATGTCTGAGCCGTCTGGAATTCCGGACGCTTGTTCAGCTCTGCAAGATAATCCTTCACAACGCCGAAGAATTTGTTCAGCGAACCACCAGTACGGTCCTGCATCACGATGGACACACCACTATTGGCAGAGAAGCCGGGAATCATAGGCGGTGCGAAGGCAAGTATCTGGGCATCCTTGATGTGCGCGGTCTTCAAGTATATCTGTGCCAGCACTCCCGTTGACTCATAGGGGTTCAGGAAGAAACGGTAAATGCCGTCACCTTGCCACAGTCCGCTGACCTTCCACCAGAAGCCTTTCTGACGCTCGGAGAAGGGTTTGAGCTTGATAATGAACGTAGCCTGGTCGGAACCGGCACCGGCAATGAAGTTGTAACCCTGAATCTGCTCACGGCTCTGAATGGCCGGGTCGGCACCGAGAATGCTATCTACCTGACTGATGACCTGCTTTGTGCGATCTACCGAAGTGGCAGGCGGCATGGAAATGGTACAGAACAGCGTTCCCGTATCCTCGTCAGGCACCAGTCCTGTCTTGGTGGTAAACATGGTAGCCACCAGCACAACGATGCCCACAACCACCGTCAGCACAATGGCAAGGGGCTTGTGCACCAGTTTCTCAATCCTGCTCTTGTATTTTCCTAACACTTTGTCGTAGGCAGTGTTAAATGACGTGTGGAAACGGTCAACCATCGACATCTTGCGCTCATGGCCGTTCTCGTCGTGAGGTTTCAGGAAGATGGCACACAAGGCCGGCGACAACGTCAAGGCATTCAATGCTGAAATGAAGATGCTGACAGCCATCGTCACACCGAACTCACGGTAGAAGGTTCCACTGGTTCCGCCAATGAATGACACAGGAATGAACACGGAGGCCATCACCAACGTAATAGAGATAATAGCACCCGAAATTTCGTTCATGGCGTCAATCGATGCTGTCAGCGTACTCTTATAACCCATATCCAACTTGGCATGCACAGCCTCAACCACCACAATGGCATCATCAACCACAATGGCAATGGCCAACAGCAGCGCCGACAGCGTCAACAGGTTGATAGAGAAGCCGAAGACGGAAAGGAAGAAGAACGTACCTATGAGTGACACGGGCACAGCTATCAGCGGAATCAACGTGGAACGCCAGTCCTGCAGGAAGATGTAAATCACGATGAACACCAAAATAAGCGTGAACACCAGTGTGAACACCACTTCCTCGATAGAGGCATAGAGAAACTCCGTAACGTCATAGTTAATCTTATAGGTCATGCCCGGCGGGAAGAGCTTAGCCTGATCTTCCAACTCGGCTTTCACCTGTTTGGCTATCTCGTTGGCGTTAGAACCGGCAATCTGCTGCACCATACCCATCACTGACGGGATGTTGTTGTTCTTCATCGAGACAGAATATTGCTGACCACCCAACTCAATCTTGGCCACGTCCTTCAGCTTCAGCGTCGAACCGTCTGCGTTGCTCTGAATGATGATGTTGCCAAACTCCTCTGCCGTCTTCAGACGACCGGTGTAGCGCATGGCATACTCATAGGCTACTGGCGATTGCTCACCAAACGTACCTGGTGCAGCCTCAATGTTCTGCTCTGCCAGCACGCCGCTAATGTCACTCGGCATCAGGTTGTGCTGCTTCATCACGTCGGGCTTCAGCCAAATACGCATGGCGTATGTCTTCAGACCGGGGCTCTGCACGTCACCTACACCCTGAATACGCTTAATGGCCGGAATAATATTAATGTTGTTATAGTTGGTCAGGAACTCATCGTCATAACGGCCGTCAGAAGTCAGTGTGAACATCAGCACCTGCGACGTCTGACGCTTCATTACCGTCACGCCGATACGTGTCACCTCAGCAGGCAACAGCGCCTGTGCTTGCTGAACACGGTTCTGCACGTTTACGGCACACATGTCGGGATTCATGCCCTGACGGAACAAGATGCTGAGCTGAGCCGAACCGGACGATGCCGTCGAACTGATATAGTCCATTCCTTCCACGCCGTTGATGCTCTCTTCCAACGGCGTAATGACCGAATTCTTCACGGTCTCTGCATCGGCACCTGGATAACTGGTATAGACGACCACCGTGGGAGGTGCAATGTCCGGATACTGCTCAATAGGCAGCGAGACCAGTCCGATGAAGCCCAGAATGACGATAAGAATACTTATCACCGTCGAGAGTACCGGGCGTTTGATAAATGTTGTAAAAGTCATATATTGAGCCCCCCTCTTATCCCCCATTCGGGGGAAGACCTTGCAGGGGCACGGGTCTGTTGTAGTTTTGTTGTTCATCCCCCAAAACGGGGGATTGAGGGGGATTATTTCTGCATGGCTCCGACAATGTCACCAGCCGACATGGCCTTGGCCTGCTCGTCAATCTTCTGCTGATAGCGTTCAGGCGTAATGGGCACAATCTCCATACCGTCGTTTAGTTTGGTAATGCCGTTGGTCACATACTTGTCACCTGGTTTCAGACCGTCAGTCACTATGTAGTTATTACCATCGTTCTGAGCATCTACCTTAATCTCGGTATAAACCACCTTGTTGTCCTTACCTAAGGTATAGACAAACTTTTTGTTCTGCACCTCGCTGACACAGGCCTGCGGAATAATGATGGCATTGCTGTTGACACGCGGAATGACAATATTACCCGAGGCTCCGCTCTTCAGCAGTTTCTGGGGGTTGGGGAACACGGCTATCAACTGAACGGTACCCGTGGCAGCATCAATGACACCACTCATTTTCGTCACCTTTCCTTCCTGGTCGTATATCGTACCGTCTGACAGCTGCAGTTTCACGGCTGGCATGGCACTCAGGTCATTGCCACCACGCTGCATGGCCAGCACGTCCTTCTCGGTCATCGAGAAATAGACTTCCATCGACGAGATGTTTGACACCGTGGTCAGCGCATTCGACGCACTTACCAACGCCCCTCTCTTAAACGGAAGGGTGCCCACCACACCGGCAGCAGGACTCTTCACGTAACAGAAGGAAAGTGCCTCCTTGGCCGATGCCAAGGCTGCCTGCGCCTGAGCCAGCTGGGCCTTGGCACTCTCAAAGTTATTCTGTGCAGACTTCAGTTCAAAGTCACCAATCACATTGTTCTCGTGCAGCTGCTTGGAGTTCTCGTAAGTCAGCTTCAGCGTGTTCAGCTGTGCCGTAGCAGTATTGACAGCCGCCTGAGCCTGGCGTACCTGTGCCTGGTAAGTCTCGTTATCAATCACAAAAAGCAACTGGCCGGCACCTACTGTCTGTCCTTCCTTCACATTAATCTGAGTAAGGAAGCCAGATGCCTTCGGACGAATCTCTACATCCTGAACACCTTTGATAGTGGCAGGATAAACGGTCTGCATGTCTGCACTCGATGTGCCGACAGTCACTACGGGGTACTCATTGTCTCCAAAATTCGGACGACCACCGCCACCACCACATGATACCAGCATTGCAGCAGCAGCCGCAACCAATAACATCTTCTTCTTTTTCATACTAAAACTTTTATCTTTATAACTATTCGAATTATTTGTATCTTGAAAACTTCGATGATATATTTTGGTTTTCGAGTTGCAAAATTACTAAAAATACCCTATACATATATACTATATAAGAGAGATTTAACAAAAATTAGTCTGTTGTTTCTACAATTATGCAAAACTTTCATTACTTTTGCACCAAACAAAACACAAAAAGCTTATGATTAACAAGAAAAGACTCCAACCCGGCCGTGATGCCATACAGCGTTATTTAGACGAAATCAGCGAAACACCGCTCCTGTCTGATGCAGAGGAACAGGAACTGGCCTTGCGCATTCAACAAGGCGACCGCCGTGCTGCCGACAAACTGGCTACTGCCAACCTACGTTACGTGGTTACCATTGCCCACCAATATGCCAATGCTGATTTCACAGCCGACGACCTCATCAGCGAAGGCAACATCGGACTGCTGAAGGCCGCCCAGAAATACAAAGTACAGGAAGCCGGCAAAAAGGACCAGGCCCACAAGCGTTTCGTAACCTTTGCAGCACCCTATATCCGTGAGAGCATAGAGCGGTTCATGGAACAAGGGACACGGATGACAGGACAGGAGCACGGCAAGCTTTACAGCACAGACGAGTCGTTGCCCATTGGTTCCAAAAACAACTTCACACTGCTCAACGTCATTGAGAACAAGGATGCTGTGCAGGCCGACGTCACCATGGAACAGGCATCACTGTCGGAAGAGATGCTGAATGCCATTGACATTCTCGACGAACGCGAGCGAGCAGTCATTATCCGCCTTTACGGTATTGGAACCACCCAAATGACAATGGCCGATGCAGGCCGGTCATTGGACCTGAAGCGTGAGCGAGTCCGTCAAATACGCGACAAAGCCCTGCGCAAACTGCGCAAGGCCTCGACGACTGACAGTCTTAGGGATTCATAGTAGAAACCATGACCTCCAGGACCTCTTAGGAACGTCTTGAAATCACCATCAGGTTCGTCTTCAGTTGCTCCACGGAACTGGCTCCGACAAGAACAGACGTAACGCCCTGTTGCTGCAATATCCAGCGCAGGGCGTTTTCTGCGATGGTGTGCCCTTCTGCTTCTGCCTCAGCCTTCAGCCCCTGCAGGTAGTCCATCATTTCAGGTGTCAGACGGTCCGACTTCAGGAATTTCCCCTTCGCCATACGCGAGTCGGCAGGAATGCCTTCCAGATAACGGTTGGTCAGCAGTCCCTGTGCCAAGGGCGAGAAGGCAATAAACCCGATGCCGTTTTCGTGGCAATACGACAGGATTCCCTCGTCCATCGGTTCACGGTCCAGTCGGTTCAGCTTTCCCTGATAGATGAGCAGCGGCACGTCACGCTCTCGCAGATACTTGTCGGCCTGCTTCAGGGGTTCCAGGGGCCAATTGCTGATACCCACATAGAGCGCCTTGCCGGCACGGACAATATCGACCAGCGCCTGCAACGTCTCCTCTACTGGTGTTTCAGGGTCGAAGCGGTGGCTATAGAACAAATCCACATAATCCAGATGCATGCGCTTCAGACTCTGGTCCAGGCTGGCCATCAGGTACTTCCTGGAGCCGTGGTCGCCATAGGGGCCAGGCCACATGTCGTAGCCAGCCTTCGTCGAGATGAACAGCTCATCACGATAGGGACGGAAATCGTCGTCCATCAGCCGTCCCATGGTTTCCTCGGCAGAGCCATACACAGGGCCGTAGTTATTGGCCAGGTCAAAGTGGGTAATACCATGGTCGAAAGCGAAATGCGTAATAGCACGACTACGCTCATAGGGGTCAACACTCCCAAAGTTATGCCAGAAGCCCAAGCTGACCTTCGGCAACATCACACCACTGCGTCCGCAGCGCACAAACAGCTGATCTGCAAGGTCGTACCGATGCTCGTCAGCTAAATATACATTCTTTATATCCATATTGTTAACATTTACCTCCAATTCGTCCAAAGTTATCTTTCCTTCACTTATTCATCTCCCCATCCAGCCATCCGACCAGTGCTACAAGCGCAGCGTTCCAATTGATGGCTATCTCGTTCGATGCATACGATGGCATGACGTCGGCATACGACTCATCGGGTTCTTTCGACGCATAGTCAACTCCTATTTCATGGCTGTCCTGCTGACCTGGATTCGGTCCGCCCACCAGCATGCCTGGCAGCGGAGCCTCGACACCGTCAGCCGTCGAGAGACGGTGGTGCGGATGCATCGGACTCTTCGTGCCAAAGCCAGTCACATAGCAGTAACCCGTGGCATTACGGCCCAAGATATAGTCCATGTTCTGCTGGGCTGCCTTCAAATACTTCGCATCTCCCGTCAGGCGGTAGGCATATAGCTGTACCATGCCGTTCACGCAGAAAGTCTCTGCCAGACAGCCCCAGGCAAAGTCAGTGGGCTTATTGCCTGACGGTGTCTGGAAGCCGCTGGTCGCCATGGTTGCCAGCTGTCCGTCGCAGTAGGCTATCAGCAACTCGCGGTTCTTCTGTCCAAGTTCATCCTCTGGGCACGACAGCCAGGAGAAACTTCCCAACGAGGCCACCCCACCCCATGACGGCACACGGAACTCCTTGGGCTGCATCTGCACTGCCACCTCACGGAACAGCGGATCCTCCGTCATCAGGAAAAGCTCGGTAGCAGCCCAATAGCGCTCATCGCCGGCATGTCCGTCGCCATACTCTCCAGTGGACACAGCAGGCTGGAAGTTCTTGCTCAACTCACGCTGGTCGTAGAAAGCCCTTGGGTGCTGTTCAGCCCAGTGGTAGGCAGCCAGTGCCGCACGACTTGCCTGCTCGGAGAAGCAGGGATAGTCCTTGTTTCCTTTATATATACGTGCTGCCTGTGCCATGACCGCTGCGAAGTCGTAGCTGGCCGTCACACTCTTCTGTACCACATAGCGCTGCTGGTGGCAATCCGTCGGCATCACCATTCCCTCGAAGTTTGGCGTGGTCAGCTTATGATAGACGCCACCGTCGTACGGATCCTGCATGGTCAGCATCCATTTCAGGTTGTACATCAGCTCATCCAACAGGTCGGCAGTCTGATTGCCTTCTTCAGGAATGCTTACCTTCAAGGCATCGAAGTACGCCTTGTTCTGCTCGTAAGCAAAGAGCATCAGACTCACGGAGTAGGCAGAATTCACGATATACTTATTATAGTCACCTGCATCATACCATCCATAGGGCGAAGAAATAATCGTCCCTGCAGGACGTCCTGGCGAAGCTGCCGAGGGGTGAATCATCACCTGCGTGTCAGGATGTCCCAGCGGGCGTGCCCACTGTCCGGCATACTTTGCGTCAATAGCCATGCCTGAACGGTTCAGGAAGAACGACTTGATGGCACCTGCTGTCAGGCCCGTCAGCGCATGTTCCCTGATTTCAATCGGCATTTTGTAGTCCTTGTACTCCAGCACGTAGTGCCCTGGAGCCGTCACTCTGCTGAAATCCACGATGGCACGACGTTTCTTCGACCACGGCGACTGGCTTGTGCGCACAAAGCGTGTCTTTCCGACCACCTTGCCCGTTTCAGCATTCCTCACGGTCAGCGTCACTTTCTTACTGACATTCTCTACCACGGCTACTTTCTCCTGTTGCGGGTAGAAAGCCACCTGATTCACTCTGATTTGTGCCGCTGCCTGGCTCAATGGCAAAAGACAAGCCACAAATGACAAAGCCATCAGCACTTTGCCATTTGACAATTTGCAATTTACGATATTCATTTTCTTCTTAGGTTAGTATTTCTATTAATTTGTTTCGAGCGTTCAGCTCTTTATCATTTCCCCGTTTTGCTCCAGCCCCATTTCCCTGGCTTTCTCCATGAGCAGCTGCATCAGTGGTTCCCGCTCGTTCGGCACTCGGTTGTCGAGCACGGCATCCTTCAGCGCCTGCTTCAGCACACCCACTTCACGACAAGGCGGCAGGTGGAACATCTCCATGATTTCGTTGCCGTCAATCACGGGCTGTAGCAGCCTGACGTAGTCCTTCTGCTTCAAGTCAGCCAGTTTCTCACGCACCATGCGGAAATTCTCGAGGAAAATCTTTTTCCTCACTTCGTTCTTACTCGTAATGTCGGCCTCGCAGAGCGTCATCAGGTCGTCGATGTCCTCGCCCGCATCGTTCAGCAGGCGACGTACGGCCGAGTCAGTCACCTCGTCGTCGGCAATGGCAATGGGACGCATGTGCAGGTCAACGAGTTTCTGCACGTATTTCATTTTCGCATCCTGCGGCAGAGCCATCCTGCGGAATATCTGCGGCACCATCTTCGACCCCACGAAGTTATGGTTATGGAACGTCCAGCCGACAGCCGGGTCCCACCGTTTCGTCTTCGTCTTTCCCACGTCATGCAGCAGGGCAGCCCACCTTAGCCAGAGTGTAGAGTCCTGAGTGTTGAGAATGACATTCTCCAGCACCTCCAGCGTATGGTAGAAATTATTCTTGTGGGCACGTCCGTTCTTCTTCTCCACGATGTCGAGGGCAGCCAGTTCGGGCAGGATAATCTGCAGGAGGCCTGAGCGTTGCAGGTAGTCGAAGCCTATGCTGGGGTGTGGAGCCATCATGATCTTGTTCATCTCCACACCGATGCGCTCGGCGCTCACAATCTTGATGCGGTCGGCCATGCGCTCCAACGCCTCAAACGTTTCGTCCTCAATCTGGAAGTTCAACTGCGTGGCAAAGCGGATGCAGCGCAGCATGCGTAGGGGGTCGTCCGAGAAGGTGATGCCAGGCTCCAAGGGGGTGGCAATGATGCCGTCCTCCAGGTCAGCCAGTCCGTTAAACGGATCGACCAGTTCGCCGAACCTCTCCTTGTTCAGGCAGATGGCCATGGCATTGATGGTGAAGTCACGTCGGTTCTGGTCGTCCTCCAGCGTCCCGTCCTCCACAACGGGTTTCCGCGAGTCGTGGCTGTAGCTCTCACGGCGGGCACCCACAAACTCCACTTCAAGAGCCCGCTCCGACTTTCCCCCATTAGGGGAAGCTATTTTGACCTGTGCCGTTCCGAAGTTCCGGAACACGCTGAGGTGTGCCCTGCGACCCAGCATACGCTTCAGCTCCTCGGCCACGAGAATACCCACACTGACAGTATCCCCCCCCTCGCCCTTTGGAGAGGGGGATAGGGGGTGAGGCTTGCCGACCACCACAACGTCAATGTCATCCGACGGCCGTTCCAGGAAGATGTCACGGACATAGCCGCCCACCACGTAGCATTCCATGCCTTGTCGGTCGGCAGCCTCGCTGATCAGGTGGAAAATCTTCTGGTCAAGAATTCCGGCCAGTTCCTCGTCGCTGTATAGTTTCATGTTGCCTGTTCGTCACTTCATACAATAAATCGATGTGCAAAGTTACATCTTTTTTCTCAAACGACCAAATATTTTCAGAGGTCTATGTATGAAAAAACCGTGATTTAAAAAAATGTAAAAAGGTTTGCATTTCTCAGAAGATTTTCGTAACTTTGCCATCAAGATGGCGATGTTACTTCGTAACTATGCCATATTGAAAGGAATTGTTATCAAAATTACTAAGACTATGAATAGCAAGGAGAAATTTGTAATTACCATCAGCCGCCAGTTCGGAACAGGCGGTCACGAGATTGGAGCAGAGCTGGCACGCCGGCTCGGAGTGAAAGTGCTGGACAAGCAGATACTCAATGAGGTAGCCGCACGAATGAGAACCGTCGAGGACGCAATGGAGAAGATTGAGATCCGTAACCCCTTGTGGCGCGACGACTTCACGGACTTCTACCGCACCTACATGGCAAATGCCGAGTACAACGGTCAGGAGAAGGACAAGACAAGCCATGAGCTGTTCCGCGCACAGGCAGACATCATCCGCCACATCGCCGAAGAAGAATCGTGCGTGGTCATCGGACGCTGCGGTTTCGACATCTTTGCCGACCACCCCAACGCGCTGAAAATCTTTGTCCACTCCAGCGTGGATTGCAGGAAGCGCCGCATTGCCGAGAAGTATGACATCAGCGAGGTTGACGCGGCAGTAATGATTGTGGATAACGACTTCAGCCGAGAGCTCTACACGAAGACGTTCACAGGCCGCGACTGGTGCGACGCCCGCAACTACGACGTTTCGCTGGACGTCCGTAACTTCGGCATCAATGGTGCCGTGGACTTCCTGATGAACTGCATAGAGTGAGCATAAGCGGCACTTATGCTCACCTATGGGCCGTTATTCGAGGAACTGCAGGATGTACTCGGCAATTTCCTCCTCCTTCTTGCCGTCTGCAGTGATGACCAAGTATATGTGCCACCCCTGCCGGCGCGTGCTTTTTTGCGCGTCTTTTTCAGCAAAATAATTTGCAAGCGTCTGGATTTCTTCGTACCTTTGCAGCTGATATGAAGAAGATAATCATGATATTGCTGGCAGTAGCACTGGTAGTGGTGGGCTGCAAGGACAGGACGAGCGAGAAGATGCAGCAGGCCCAGGTGCTGCGCGACCAGGCTCGTACGGAGTTTCTGGACTCTGCGCTGCAACGGGCTCAGCAGGAACTGGCACAGACGGACTCGCTGCTGGAAGTGGCCAAGGCGCGTCATCAGCAACTGCAGCAAGCCATCAAGAAAGACCCGTACAGCAAGCGGCTCGAACGGGAGCTGACGGAGGCTCGCCGACTCATGGACTCGCTGCAGGTAAGCTGGAACACGCAAGGGGCAAAGATAAAGTATCTCCACAGGAAACAAAAGCAACCGTAAAAGAAGGAAAAACAGCTGTTTTATTTCGTACCGTCTCGCTTCTTGGATAAATTTTCACGCTCTACAAAAAGAAATATTTTCCATTTGTTCTTGCTTAACCAAATTTTTCGTACCTTTGCACCCGTTATGGCAAAAGACTTGACACTTACTAACACTCAGTTTGAGCAGGCCGTGAAGGAATGTCGTGCACTTTTCGAGAAGAAACTGCATGACTACGGAGCTTCGTGGCGCATTCTGAGACCGACGGCCCTAACCGACCAACTGTTCATCAAGGCCAAACGCATACGGTCGCTGGAAATCAAGAAGGAATCGATGGTGGGTGAAGGCATCCGTCCTGAGTTCATCGCACTCATCAATTACGGCATCATAGGACTGATACAGCTGAGCCGAGGCTTCTCGGACAGCGTCGATATCAGCAACGAAGAGGCTATGGCACTCTACGACCTGCATGCCAACGAGGCGCTGGAACTGATGAAGCGCAAGAACCACGACTACGACGAGGCGTGGCGCGACATGCGCGTGAGCAGCTACACCGACCTGATACTGACCAAGATACAGCGCATCAAGGAGATTGAGAACCTGGAGGGGCAGACACTGGTCAGCGAGGGTATAGATGCCAACTACATGGACATCATCAACTATGCCGTGTTTGGCGTGATTAAGCTCTCGGAAGAGTGTAAAGGTTAGAGGTTAGTGGTGATGAGGAAAGTGCTGGTTAACATCTGCCGCTTTGTGCTGGCCTTGACATTCATACTGTCAGGGTTTGTGAAGGCGGTTGACCCGATGGGGACGCAGTACAAGCTGAACGACTACCTCAGAGCCATGCATCTGAGCGGACTGGTTCCAGACTTCGCCACCATTGCAGGCGCCGTGCTGCTGGCAGCCCTGGAGTTTTGCCTGGGTGTGTTCCTGCTCTTTGCCATTCACCGAAGGCTGGTGTCACGGCTCACACTGGCGATGATGGTGGTGATGACAGGACTGACGGTCTGGATATACTGGGCCGACCCCGTGACAGACTGCGGATGCTTCGGCGATGCCCTTGTGCTGACAAACGGGCAGACGCTTCTGAAGAACCTCATCCTGCTGGCCTGTGCCGCCATGGTAACCTGGCAGCCGCTGGACATGGTACGATTCATATCGCGCACCAACCAGTGGATTGTCATGAACTACACGGGGCTGTTCATTCTGGTCATTGCAGGCTATGCCCTGTACGACCTGCCGCAGTTCGACTTCCGGCCCTACCACGTAGGAACCGACCTGCGCGAGGGGTGGCAGGAAATGATGGAAGGCAAGGAGTCGCCCTATGCCGAGTTCTTCATTGAACGCGTGGAGGACGGCGAGGACCTGACGGAGGACATACTGAACGACGACGGATATACGTTCCTGCTGGTGGCTCCGCACCTGGAGAAGGCCGACGACGCACAGCTCGACCTCATCAACCAGATATACGAATATGCCGAGGACAACGGATATGCGTTCTACTGCCTCACAGCAAGCGGGGACAAGGGCATCAGCCGTTGGCGTGACATCACAGGGGCAGAATACCCCTTCGCACAGACTGACGACATAACGCTGAAGACCATCATCAGGAGCAATCCGGGCCTGGTACTGCTGAAGGACGGAAAGATTATCCGTAAATGGAGCCACAACAAGCTGCCCGACGAATACGAACTCAGCAAACCGCTGGAGCAGCTCGAAACGGGGAAGATGCCCTCCGACTCCGTACCGCAGAAGATACTGACCATGCTGCTATGGTACGTGCTGCCGCTGCTCCTGCTGACCATCGCCGACCGACTATGGGCGTGGAGCAGGTGGATTAAGAAAAAGAGAGAATCAAACACAGTTTATAACTTATTAAAACGTAAGAAAATGAGAAAGAAAATTGTTGCAGGCAACTGGAAAATGAACATGAACCTGCAGGACGGTATCGCTCTGGCAAAGGAGCTCAACGAGACACTCAAGGCTGACAAGCCCAACTGCGGTGTGGTCATCTGCACCCCGTTTATTCACCTGGCAAGCATTGCCCAGTTCCTCGACCAGGACATCATTGGCCTGGGTGCCGAGAACTGCGCCGACAAGGAAAAGGGTGCCTTCACTGGTGAGGTAAGCGCCGAGATGGTGAAGTCAACGGGTGCTCAGTACGTCATCCTGGGCCACTCTGAGCGTCGTGAGTACTACAAGGAAACACCCGAAATCCTGAAGGAGAAGGTGCTGCTGGCACAGAAGAACGACCTGAAGGTAATCTTCTGCATCGGCGAGAGCCTGGAAGAGCGCGAGGCCGGCAAGCAGAACGAGGTAGTAAAGGCCGAACTCGAAGGCAGTGTGTTCAACCTCAGCGAAGAGGACTTCCGTAAGATTGTCATTGCCTACGAACCCATCTGGGCCATCGGTACCGGCAAGACCGCTACTGCCGAGCAGGCAGAGGAGATCCACGCCTACATCCGCAGCATCATCGCCGAGAAGTACGGACAGGCCGTTGCTGACGACACCACTATCCTCTACGGTGGCAGCTGCAAGGCATCGAACGCTCCTGAGCTGTTTGCAAAGCCTGACATCGACGGCGGCCTCATCGGCGGTGCCAGCCTGAAGGCAGCAGACTTCAAGGGCATTATCGATGCTTGGAAGAAGTAAGACAGTAAAAAAAGGTAAAGAAGTAAAAGCGTAAAAATGGAGAACATGAAAATCAGTGAGAACAAGCAAATGGACATCATGAAGGTATTCAGGTTTTTACCTTTTTACCTTTTTACTTTTTTACCTTTATCTGCTTCGGCACAGACTTTCCTCGACCGGCTGCAGACCAAGGTAGAAGGCCAGGGAACGGTAACCGTGCATCAGGATTCCGCCATCAACCGCATCGTTCTTGACCCGCAAAGCACCGTCAAGCCCGAAGACAGGAAGCCGACGCAGACCACCACACCGACGCGGCAGAACAATACCGCAGCGAACGACACCACGAGGACTACACCTGCCACCATACCCGCCACGACGACAACAGTCCGCACACGACGCGTCATCGACGGGTATAAAGTGCAAGCCTTTGCCGGAGGCAACAGCCGCGAAGACCGTAAGAAAGCAGAACGCGTAGCCAACGAGATACGCACCCAGCTGCCTAACGTTGCCGTTTCGGCACACTTCTACTCACCGCGATGGGTGTGCCGCGTAGGCAACTACCGGACAAGGGAGGAAGCGCGGCAAATGCTCTCAACGCTGAAGGGCATGGGCTACAGCCAGGCACTTATCGTAAGGACAAAAGTTACCATTTATCAATAACCATACAACATCATGAAGTTAGAACGCGACGCACAAATGACCGACAACGTGGCAACACGTGAAGGACTCGACGAACTGGCACTACACTACCAGGACATTCTCAGACTGCTGGGGGAAGACCCCACGCGCGAAGGACTGCTCAAGACACCCATGCGCGTAGCGAAAGCCATGCAGGTGCTCACACGCGGCTACGACATGGATGCCCATAAGGTTCTGACCGACGCGCTGTTCAAGGAGGACTACTCGCAAATGGTCATTGTCAAGGACATCGACTTCTTCTCACTCTGTGAACACCACATGCTGCCCTTCTATGGCAAGGTACACGTGGCATACATCCCAAACGGATACATCACCGGACTCAGCAAGATTGCACGCGTGGTCGATATCTACAGCCATCGGCTACAGGTACAGGAGCGCATGACGCTGCAAATCAAGGAGTGCATCCAGCAGACCCTTCACCCGCTCGGCGTCATGGTAGTGGTCGAGGCCCGTCACATGTGCATGCAGATGCGTGGCGTGGAAAAACAGAACTCCGTCACCACCACCAGCGACTTCAGCGGAGCCTTCAACCAGGCCAAGACACGACAGGAGTTTATGAACCTGATTCACAACAAGTAAACCACCCCACACGCCATGATTCATCAACCAGACAGAGGAACCTACAACAAAAATGCCGGCATGCTGGAGCAGTTCTACCACAGCTGCCTGGGCAAGCTCGCCTTGGCAGCAGCAGCCGTCGGCGTACTGGCGCTCATCGCCATGCTTACCATCCCGTCAGACGAGAAAATCAGCAAGGAGACAATGGACAATGTCCGCGAGTGTATCCTGCAGAACGACACAATACAGTCAGACCAGATTGACAACGCCCTGAGCAACGTCATGCGCATGTTTACCAGCGTACCAGAAGAGGCTTTCGACAGGGACCTGGCAAAAGCCATTGAGAAGTACAACACACTGAAAATCTATCACCACACGCTGTACTCCACAGCCTACATCCACAACAACTACAGGCCGGAGGGATCACGAGTGGCCATCGGCATACTGGGAATGGTCATCCCCACCGTGAACTACAGCGACCTGCTGCTACGTTCCACCGTCATACGGCATGAGAAAGACGACCCCATCATCCAAAGCCCGCAACCTGTCAACAAGGAGGACGAGGACGACATGGGAGAGGCACCGAATCTGACTCCCTTCAAAGGAAAATATTAGAATAGCAAGAAAAATGCGAATAAATTTGGTCAATTCAAAAATTCGTCGTACCTTTGCACCCGCTTTCGTTAGGGATGCGTGAGCACCGATCCGCTAGCTCAGTTGGTAGAGCACAACACTTTTAATGTTGGGGTCTTGGGTTCGAGCCCCAAGCGGATCACTTTTGAAAATCGGCAAATGATTGATTTTCAATCGCTTGCCGATTTTCTTATATCTCAGATGCACCACTTTTGCACCACTTAGCCCCTACAACAAGGTTTTACAAACTGGCCTATATACCACGAAATGGCTCATTAACACTTATTAGAGGTGTTCCAATAGCTCTCTGCCCTTCTTCGTCAGATAGTATGATTGCATTGGGTGATTTGGAATCTCTGGATACAACATAGCAATATATCCTTCTGCCAGATTGGGATTGATGTAGTTGTTTACAAAGCTCTTTCTGTCCCTAAGGTGCATACCTTCCATTAACATCTTAAGGTTCGCTCCATTCTCTCCAATGATTGAGAAGAATGCCTTTAGCTTTAGAGCCCTATTATTCTTTGAGGTTGTGGGGTTGAGGGGTGAACTTGTGGGGTTGTGGGGTTGTGGGGTTGTGGGGTTGTATGGTTGTATGGTTGCGCGCTTGAACGTAACCCATACGAATGCTGCATTCTGATTGAACTCTGGTTCCGGAAGATTTGCTCTCTTACAAGCATCGACCATACGGCTCACACCACTTCCCCAGTTTTCCAAGAACGTAGTTTTGAACAGCACATCGGCAATAGTCGGGTTCTGAGGATATGAATGATGGGATTGCTTGATGGTCTCAACTGTTAACTCGTCTGGCAAATGGCCAGTATTCTCAATCTCTACACGATCATCATAGATAGCAATGCCAACAGAACTACTTGTATTATGGAACATTCTGTGACAAAGTGCATTTGTCAGAGCCTCACGCAACGCTTCGGCAGGAATCTCCAGTTTCTCTTCTCTTGTAAAGCCCACAATCTTTCCACTGAGTGAAAGATGTTTGAAGAAGAAAGCCATACCAGCATCAAGCAAAGTGAAGAAGTTGCCGTATGCTCTTTGGTTGTCGATGAATTCCATCTTGTCGGTGCCACGAAAGCGAGCCATACGAAGCAAGAACTGAGGGAACTGGCTTGTATCTCGGAGGAATAATGCTGCTGCTGCATTTTTCAGTTTCCCATTTGTGGTAAGTTTCAACTTCTCCACAAGACTCTCTGTTGTTTCCATTAGTGACGATTCCGGCATCCTACCACGTTCCACGCCAAGCCGGACACCACCACGAATACGCTGTTCCTCTAAATCTGCGATGGTGATGCCTTCGCAAATATGATCTTCCCACTTATAGCGATTAGACTTGCTGCGCATCAGACGGTCTTCAAAGATTGCCCGAGGCATGACCACTGTCGTACTTTCTATCCGCATATAGGGCTTATTGTCATATGTAAATGGCGCATCCCAATATGAAGGGGCATTCAAATGGATAGCAATTACCTGATAACCTGGACGATCTGACACATCTATGTATTCAACAGGCAGGTCTATCAATGGCTCTAGTTTTGCTATTTCTCTGGCAATCTCCTTCCGCGTGTTGTCAGTCACCTCCTGCCCCAGTATCTTCAGTGTGGTTGGGGCAATACCAAAGAACAGCCAGCCACCAGCAGTATTGAGGAAAGCACAAGCTGAACGCATACCATCCTTCAACTCGCCCGTTGTTTTCTTCATTTCTAACGTACGAGTCTCGTCACCTCGTATGATATCCTTTACATCTTCTATTGTCATAATCGTCTAAATTTCCACTATTTCGTTTGCAAAGTTACACATTTTATTTAATAAAAGTATAATGCGACTATGAATTGTCATTTATGAAATGTTTGTGTTTTGTATGATGCCTCTCAATCGTTCAAAAACAGGTCTGAATGCATCAAAATCAACATTAGCGAAATCTCCTCTTCGGTCTAAAATGTTTGTCGCGAATTGCTCTTTGGACAAAGCAAGACTTTTGCCTTCAATGTCAATAACTTCGTCTGCTTGAATTTTTTCTTTCTCTGGCAGAATATAATTCTTCACATCATGATTGTTTTTAACCCCAATCCGATGTTCCGCTTTTAAACGCCCATTTTCATCAAATTCCGATGTCGCATAAATCCTTCTTCCTTGCTCATCCTGTCGCTTTAGGTCTTCATCCTTATACAAGAATTCTATAGAGATACCACTTGTGTTATAGTTTCTGAAATTGGGAATTGGTATGCTCATCCCCCATACATTATGCCCATATTCCTTAATTCCACCTTTAGAAGAAATATTCTTCCCATTAGCCTCGTCGCAGTCAAATATGCCTACAATCTTATATTTGGGTGGAAATGCTTTGTATTGGTTTAAAAGGCTATGCAACTTTGAATCACCAAAATCAAAATCGTATTCCAACAATTCGACATCGAGATCTTCAAATTCGTGGTTCTCTTGGAAATGCCTTAATGCAGCTTTAAAGTGCTTCCAATCAGTTTTACCTTCTGAAATGATGACAGGTTTACTTATTCTTTCGACTTTATTCTTTAATTCATAGTATTTATCTGCGAAACGCTGATTCTCTTTTGTCATCATTTCGTAAACTTCTTGATACAATTTATTATTTGTTGGTTCGCAAACAATACCATTATTGTCTAAGTCAAAAATTTGAGCTTTTTCCATTAATTCATCTGCTAATCCCATATTGAGAAAAGGAGAGTGTGAACTTACAATGAATTGTATGTTCGGGAATAATTGAAATAAATTGGGAAGAACTTCTTTTTGTAGCTTTATATGCAAATGTTTGTCTATTTCGTCAATTAAGACTATTCCTGATGCATTAACGTCCATTCCTATTCTGTCGGTTTGCATCAAAATATTTCCAAAAATTGATAATAGGGCTACCTCACCAGAAGACATGTTAAAAATGGATGGATATATGGTCTTGCCGTCTTTATCTAGAACACCTACTCTTGTTGCCCCCATATTCCTTGGGCCTAATCCCAAGTTTATGTTATTACTAAGTTTTGTACTCAGTATTTGCTTAATTAACGAGTTTATCTGTATATCTAAACTATTTGCCTTAATGTCATCTGCAGACATTTTTTCGTCAAGGACAACATCCATCAACCAGTTTGCTACATCTTGTAGACAAGTTATAACTTCTATAGGGTTAGATAGATATCCGTTAAATTTAGGGCTTGTATCAAAATTTAGTTTTATTTTATATGGATCATTCAAATAGCCTGGCTGTTCATATCGATATGAAGGGAAATATGTTAAGACATTGGAATTAAAGATAGATTTGGAGACTTTGTTATCAATTCCATTAGAAATAAGCCTGCAAAAACCAGATTTAACAAGCTCTTTTTGTATGGTGTCATATGGAATGCCTTCTGTTTTTGCAAGGTATTTATTATATTGCTCGTTGGACAGATCTCCTCTTATATCAACATAATTAATAGTCTTACCCTCATTATTGAATTCTAGAAGGACCAAAGAATAGCTCTGTTTGCCCATGTCAAAATGGGGAGAGGAAACTCTGTATAATTTCTCTCTTATACCTTCATACGACTGGTCAAATCCCTTTTTTGCCAGTTGATGAAAAGCATCAACGATGTGAGAAAGAATGGTGGTCTTGCCTTTTCCGTTAATTGCAGACAAGACGTTAATACCTTTTGTCTTGAAATCCAATTCAAGATGTTCAAAAGGTGCTCGATTAATAAATAATGCTTTTTCAATATAAAGTGCCATATCTTCAAATTTTATGATTTAACAGATTATTTCTTATAGAAGCAAATCCAATTAGTCCTATACTTGTAACTTGGGGCCAATTTACTTTCAGGAAAGATCTCTTTCATCTTCCCGTCTTTATCTCGATACCAAGCATAATTCCAGCCTCTACCCGTATCCAGATATAGAGCATGAGTAACCTTATAGGCACTCAGGCACTTTACGAAGAACTCGTATGTCATTACCTTCTTCGACTCGATGATGCAAAGTTTTCCATCCTTCTCGCACAATGCTCGATAGATGTTCCTGTTATTCTTCATCTTGGCGCCAATAGCCCTTACTACGCCATCCTTGATAATCAGCAACTGACAGAAACCCATATTCCATCCATCTGCTGTAGTCGGATAATCCGCCTTCCTCATGAACCTCCATTTACCTTTACCCCAAACGAAGCCACCTGTATTGGCCTTGCAGCGATAGCCCTTCTTCATTACCCCATTGCAAATATGGTTATCTGCGATGTTCGCATGTTTAAACTCATTTAGCAACTCGCCAGTAAAAGCCGCCTCACAACAAAGTTCCACATCATTCTGTGCAGCCTTAGGCATCTGCCCACACACCAAGTCTATCTTTGTATACTCAGGATAGTACACGTTGAGATTAACCGTCGTCTCAACGGTTACCGCAAAACAACTGATTTGCATAAGTGCCAGAGCGATTATAGAATATACCGATTTCATTCTTCGTCGTATGTGATTATATCCATAAACATCTTCACTCTCGCGAAGTACTCACGAATCGTAGTAAGATACGCCCGTCTCGACTTGGGGGCTTTAGCGTTATACGCCTGAATGTTCTCTACATCCAGTCCAAGATGTTCTGCCTGATAGATGGCGCGCTCGTTGTGGAACATCTGCGAGATGATGGTAAAGCTCTTCAGTCCATACACCTTGTTGGCATTGATAACAGAGCATATTGTCCTATAGCCTTTGCCATCCAATATGATAGCATTCGCTGGCACGCCACGTTCCACCAACGAGTCCCTCATGCACACCGTTTCATTGACGCCATCCAGACTATTCTCATCGCCACTAATCAAGATCTTCTCAATCTTCCCAGCCTTATACAACTGTTCTGCCGCATCGATGCGATATATGAAAAAGTAGTTCGTAATCCTATCAAATCTCGCCTGTGGAGTAGTGCCCAGCAACAGCCCTACTTTATTATATTTGATGCTGTCAATTTCGAAGAATGCTTTTCCTTTGGCATTGTTTACAACAAGTTGATTACATACAATTATAATGACTATACAAAATATAGTCAAAGCTGTTATTACCAGTAAGATTGATTTTACTCTCTTCTTCACTTTTTATCTATGTAGTATCTTATTGCATATTACTATTTCATATCAAATTTAGTAGGAACAGGCGTCCAAATTTTAATTACGAGACCTGTCTATTCTCAAACACGCTTAACCAATACTCTGCAAGCATCATTGAGGAATTGGCAACAAGTAAAGCTTCTCTTTTGTTGATGTTAAATCTACTTGAACCTGCTCCATGTGCATCGCTATTCATATTACGCATGCTCGATATCGCGTTAACAAGTTTATGCAAACCTCCCAACAATTCATTCACCCTTTTATCCCAGTCTTTATTCTGTCTCATATTAAGTAAATCTGTTGCATCCTGGTATATCTTTACAAGGTCTCCATTGCTTTTATATCGTTCAAAAGTCATCCTCTCGATGATATATATCAACACCTCTTCTAGCAATGTTCTTGACTTAGTAATTACGCTATCATAATCTTTGTTATCCAAATCATCTTTTATTCTGTCTGGTAGCTCCTTAATATACTGACTTGTGACAACTTTTACTTTTGGTGTGTCGAATGAAATATCCTCTCCAATTGTAGCCATCACGAACTTATTATTTAAAATACGAACTTCTTTTCTAGCTATCAGTAGATTTGAATTAATATTTCTGATTGTACTGTCAACGATCGCCTTATGCATCTCTTTTACTTTGTCGATATCTCCAAGTCCATTCAGTTGTGTAAATCTACTCATATCCATAAGGTATGATAGTAATTCTCCTACTCGACCTTGTTTATTAAGGAATTCAAGCAGTTCCTGCATATAGACCCACCTGCTAGTATTGCCACCGCCCCATGAGTATGTTTTTTTAAGTCCAAACTGAGTACACAAATTACATAAATCTGCGCCTTTCATATAAGGCATAGAATAACAGCCAAATACATTAACATCGCCTATTAGAATATTAATAATATCTTTATTAATCAGAAGTTCAAAGTCCATATACACCAATCATATTACTATTTATTAATTTCTTAGTTAAAGCAAATTTTAATCAGGATAATCCCTAAAATTGAAGCGTTGAATATTTTTTTCCATAATCATCTTTTCTACGGCAGAAATAGGATATGCCATTCCGTATCCGACATTGTCATCGGAAAGGCCTTGTCCTGCTGGCAATCCAGTAGCCACTCCAACGACAAGTCCTTCTTTATTAATTATTGGACCACCACTATTGCCTCCTCGTATTTTAGCTGTAACAAGCAAAAGTTTTGGCAGCCCTGAAGGAAAGTATATCTCTCCTTCTGCAGCTATTGCTCCTATTGTAGGAGTCATCCTTAAATTCGCTATTGATGATATTGTTGCCTTTTCTGCAGTGCAGAAATCAAGAAAAAATGGAACTTTAGGATATCCCATAACTAATATATCTTCTAAAACATGTGGTTTAGCGATGTTTATTCTGAGATCGTCTTGGGTTTCAATATATGCCAAATCAATGTATTCGTTTTTGCTTATGTAGACATCGCAATTATTAAGGAATTCTGACTTATATCCTCTTATTGCAATAATATCACCATCTATAAGACAATGTTTCGCAGTAACGATTCCATTAAACATCCTAAAACATGTGCCAATCGATTCGCCTCTTTCTGAATATGATATAACTGGCAGTACAAAGGGCAAATAGCTTCGATAAATATATTCAAAACCATATACTATAGAATTATATAATGTATAATATAAATCAGGTGAGATATCTCGGTGTTGTTGGCTTGGTGGAACACAACAATAATTGTCAAACAGGCACATGGCACCATTTTTCTTAATACATGACATCCTGCGAGATTCGCACAGTCTATCACATATCTTTCCAACAATATCTGGTTGGATCGGTGTCTCTCCTTCTTGAACTTTATATGATTTTATAAACTGCTGAATGCTCTTTGAATCAATCTTTTCTCCATTATTAAGAGAGAAGTAATCCACTATTGCAAATACTAAATCAGGATATTTAACATCATAATCTAAGAACTCCTTCATGACATTATACATTTAAATAGAAAACGGCACAAACAACTCATCCATACTTTTGCCTCAGAATACTTTATCTTAACTGAATTCCATATAGTCTCCATGAACTGTCTTCGCTCTCAATAAAATCAATAGAAGAGGTGTTCTTAGGTATTGCAGGGAAATACAATTTAAAAGACTTTGTTTCGCCAGCATAAGAAAAATACGTCTTATCTGGAGAAAGAGCAATACCTTCTGCGTTTTTTAATTTGTATTTTTGTCCATTGGCAACAATGTAAGCACTCTTGTCAAGAGAAATCCATTCATAATAATCACCATCACTTGACTTATTATTATCGGAAAACGTTATCATAGTTTGGTCATCTTGAATAGAGACGGATATCACCTTTAAGCCATATGCACAGTTTTTATTGACAGTGGGATTTCTATAAATTGTACCAGAAGCATCAAAATGATTGTCTGAAATTGGAGCATTAGTCATATCAAATTTTGTTGTCATAATGTTCATTTCATCTTCTAAATATGTTACTTCCATTTTAAAAGTAGGAAATTTGAAATAAGCACCTTTCTTATCTTTTGATTCAAGAAAAGATGGATAAGAACCTATATAAAGATCTAGCATTGTATTAAATGTTTTTTTTGCCAGATCGTCCCTACTTTTTAGTAGATTCATTTCACTAATGACAACATTACCTTTAACAACATAGTATGAGGCGAAGCCTTCATCTGAACTTCCGATTGCATATGCTACTAAATCTCCTTGCTTACGTATTTCAAGTAAATTAGGGAACTTCCCTTTAAGTTCAGAAAAGGTCCATCCCAAGTGATTTTCTGGCTCTCCACTAAATGTCGAAAGTGGAAAACACAAAAGTGAGACAATGGTAATCAGTTTAATTAAAGTATTATTCATAATGTTATGTTTTAAAATGTTATTCAAATAATCATTTTCTTATCTCATAATTTGAGATTATGGAAATCTGCCATGTGTTTTAATATACGATTTAACTCGGTTCGCCAGTTTGTTTTTTAATGTTTTATAGCTTTCGTCATTTGACAATTCATATGCTTCGTCATATGCTTTCAGTGCCATACCTACTAAGGTCGCAGCATCAGGAGGTAATTGAAACGCCTTTTTTTCTAGTGCGCTGGCTTTTAAGCCGAGACAATCTGCTTTATAATCATTTCTATCTGCGAGAGCAAGTGCTCTTTCTAAATCTAACAAACCTTCATCTATTTGATTAAACTCGAAAATCTTTATATCCCCTCTCAATTCATATCCCCTATAATAATTGGGAGCTAAGGCAATTACCTTATCATAATCCAATAATGCCTCACCCATATTCTTCAACTTTGTATTAATCTCCCCTCTTATAGAATAATTTTCAGCAATAGGTGCAACTTGAATGGCAAGGTCAAGCAGATTTTTAGCATCCATCAAGGTTTTATTATCTATTTTTCCTGTTTTTTGATGAGCCAAATAAAAGAGGATATAGCCATAATCGGCTAAAGGTTCACCTCTTGATGGGTCCAAATTAATAGAATGCTTTGCAACGAAAGCAGCAATATTTACAAGATTCTCATCTATCTCATGATATCTATTCCATTGCATTATGGCCACATTTCGTAGGAATGTACCAAATTTGACATAGTATGCAATATTGGTCGTGTCCAATTCACAAGCTTTTTCAATATCGTCAAGTCCTTGAGAGTATTGATTAGACCTACATTTATAAACTCCTCTATAATAATATGCTAAATCGTTATTCGGATTAATCTCTATTTCCTTAGTTAGAAAATTAACTGCATTTGCGAAATCACCCGTTTGAGCATATCGCTTAGCAAGTTTAACTCTTGCTGTTTCGAGCCCATTCCAGCTCATCTCTCCAACAGGAATATTTAATGTTCGATTCAGTTTTTTCAACTGGATTGCATTAACGGCGAAATTGAGGCTTTGTCCACTTTCATACCCAAATGTTGCTATTCCAACAACCATACCTTGAGAATTAACGATAGGTGAACCGCTACTTCCATGTGATATTGGAGCTGTTATCTGAATTACAGAACCGTATCCTTGCATATTTCTTATAGAAGATACGATACCTGTAGATACTGTGTTCTCAAAAACACCAAGAGGAGTACTATAGCTTATTATTTCCTCTCCTTGTCGTGGAGAATTTTGTGACACTAGTAATGGTGTTATTTTTTGATTTGTGCTTTTCTCCACAAAAAATTTGACAAGATCCATTGTAGGGCTATAGTCAATAATGCCTTTTATCCTATAAGTTTGTCCTTTGGAGTCTTTAACATAACCACCATACGCCCCATCAAGGACATGATAATTAGTAACACCAATCCCAGATGAGGAAATAAAAAATCCACTACCTCGTGAGAAGTTATAGCCATCTTCATTCTCGGCATATACTGTGAGAACAGACTGCTTCAACTTTGGTAATACTCTTTGGGCAACATTAGATTGTGCATATGCACAAAATATTGATGTGCATAATAATGCAATTGTTGAAATATATCTCATAATTGTCTTTTTATATTATCAAATTTGGAAGAGACAAGTAAATCTTTTACGTCTACATCAAGATGGTTAGCAATTTCGTAGAGTTGTTCCACTGATGGTTGCACTTTATTTGTCATCCATCGTGATACTGTTCCAAGGTTTCTTCCCATCTGTTCAGAAAGCCAAGTGCCAGTCTTATTTTTTTCTGCCAGAACAGACTTAATGCGGTTATAATGCGTATACTCTTTCATTTTAGTAGAAAATATCATTTATAGGCGTTTCGTGTGCAAATATAATAAAAGGATCGCAAAAAAACAAATAATAACAGAAAAAAACAGCGTAAAGAACGTAAAAAGGACGAGAATTATAATCTCGTCCTCTCTAAATTGGCAATTACAATCCAAGTCCACGTTTCTTGGTGCCATCCCAATTTGTCAGCTCATCAGCATTGCCATTACTGCCACCAACAGACTGGCCACCTGTTGAGAGCCTCATTTCTGATGCGAGCTGGCCTATACGTGTTACAGCAATGTCCCATTGGAATCTGCCGATACTGCCAACAATGGAGTCTGCCATATCAGCGATATCATTTGCAGCCTTCATGCGATCAGACTCTTGGCAAGGATTGAGACCGTTAAGCTGGCATTGGGCAATGATACCCTGGCCAATAGTGCGTTCATCGTCATGATTGAAGATGGATGCTGTACTATGGGCCCAATCAGCCAGAGCCTGAGCCGCTTTCTTGACAACATCATGGAGAAAGTTCCAATGCTCGTATGCCTCTGATGCACCTGACAAACGGATGAAACGCTCTACGTCAGAAAGACGGCTTTCTGCTTCATTGGCTCTCTTCTCTTCACGATTGCCTCTCATCGTCTGCTCCTGGGCTTTCTGTTCTGCGGCATCTGCTCTACTTCTCTCACGGGCTACTGCACTTTCATCAAGTTCCGAGATACGTTGTCTCAAAGCCATATTCTCCTTGTCCGTCTCAACAGCTAAGGCAATCTTCTGTTTGACATCGAGATACATCTTCTTGCCAACATCATTGATTTTCTTCTTGTGTAGTTTCGACACACTGAGTAACTGGCTCTGAAGAGTGGTTACAATCTCTTTAGCCCTGGCATTGCGTTCCTTTTGCCATTCTTCACGCTTCAACATAGGAATGGGTGTCCTGATTTCCCGGTCAAGTCGTGACAATGTCATGTCAATAAGGTCTTTAACGGTCAACGGTTCCTTTGAACCTTGGAAGGAGAATGTCATATCAGCAAATGGCACCGCATCCAGCTCTTCTTCCGGAACACTTGTTGCAGAAAGCAATTCGTCAATGGCTTCCTGAAGTTTGGTCAACTTACTGTTATCAGCCTCTATTTTCTTCTGGATCTGCCTCGATTCTTCTTTCTTACGTTCCGTATATTCTGCAACCTCCTTGGCACGTATGGCTTCCTGCTCAGCCTTAAAAGTATGGGCATCGCGCCATTTCTTGTCACTTTTCTTGCCACGCTCCATTTTGAGGGCGTTGGCCAACATATCCTGGAGTTCCGACATATCATGACGGTTGAGATTGATGCACTGACCAGTCTCATGGTCAGTCCAATCGAAAACATAGTGAGCATGGTGGTTCCATAGGAAAATTGTCGAACCTTCCGCAGAATCAAGATACTTTCCTTGCTGATGATCCTTGTCTGTAACAAGATGCTCATGTCCTTCGTCAAGGTGAGCATAGATAGCTTTCGTCTTGATGCCCCAACGTTGCTCAATCTGATTAGCCAGAGTCTTCATCTGCTCCATCGTCGTAGTCTCTGTGATGACGGCTACACCTTCACGGATAGGCTCTGAGTTCTTCGGCATCTTCTTAGGCTTCGACAAGTCAAGTTCCCATTCAGGAACGACCTTTTGAAGTCCAGTTCTTGGGTCAACGATTGGGTTGCCCGTCCTCTTGTCGTAAGCAGGCATTGTCAATTGTTTTCCATTCTTATCAAGTTTTGCCTTGCGACAGAAGTGATGGCTGGAATAGCGTTCCTTAGCCTTACGGATCTCATCGGCTACCGACTTGAAGTCCTCTGCTTCCCAAATCTTGTTAAGATGTGAATACTCGGAATGAACATGCTTCATTTCCTTTTCGCGTCTGTTGTGCTTCTCGGCACCATACTTGGCAGCGCATATATGTATTGATGTTTTCATAATTGTATAAAATTAGAAATTATATAATTCAGATTTACAGTAATTCAGAAGATGCCTTGGCGGCAGTCCTTCTGACGAGAGGGTCCAGGGAGAACGTTTCTCCTTGGTCGGGTTCTTAGGGCTGAAAGTCCTGAGCGGGGGTCTGGGGAGGGTCACTCCAGCGGTAGGGCTCGAAGGGGAGAAGCCGCTCCCCTCGCGGTACTTAGGCAGAGCCTGAGCGGAGTCCAGAGAGGTCACTCTGGCACACAAGGGTTGGCATAACCCTTAGTGTGCTACCTGATTCCCGTTGGAAACAGTCGGGCTGCGCACAGTGTAAGGCGCAGAACGGCTGTTGCGACGGAATGAAGGTAGAAACCTCGCGACGCGATAGGCAATCGCAACTCTGTTGCGTGGAAGGGGGTATAGGGGGCAGCATAGCCCCCATAACGGCCAGTACCATAATGATGCAGAATTACAGAAATTCATATTTGTATAATTGCAGTTTTACATAATTACTGTTTTTTTGCATTTGCGTCATCCGGCATCGGAGTTCTGAATGAAGGATTAGCATATGGAATGATGAGCATCATCTCATTAATGCGATCTGCGATTCTTATGCCGTAGAGAATCCGAAGTTGAGCCGGAGTGAGATTTGTGGTGACCATAGTGAAGAGCATCCTGCAATAACGATATGACAGCAAGTCAATCACAGGAGTAACGCGATTGCCATAGTCGATGAAAGTTGGTTCTTCTTCTCCAAGATCGTCAATTCCCAGCATGTTGGTCTCTTGAATTTGTCTGTATTCTTTAGAGTCAACTTTTACTTGGTTATAGATGAACTTGGCACTCTCGATTCTCATTCCGTAGGTACCAATAGTCGTGTTACCATTAAAAGGTATTTCAAGACTTCGGATAAGGTTCTGCAAAGCATACATCATTGTACTCTTACCGTTTCCAACACCGCCACACAATAGAAGGCCAAATTTGGTCGTAGGTTCTGTAAAGAGCCTTGCTATCTGCAAAATCTGGTCTTGCAGTTCATCGCTGTCGGCAAAAGTGTTTCCACGCTTTTCAACCTCTATTTGGTAAGCAGCTTTAATGCAAAGAGCAGCTTCCTCTATTGACATCGGGAACTTAGCAAAACCCGGTGTAGTCTTCCGGCCTATTAGCTTCGATCTTAATTGTACTAATTTGGGCATTGCACTTTGATTCATTTCCATAATTGTTCTTGTATTTGTAATTAATCCAGTTAAAAACATGATCGCGACAGTCGGCCTCTTCTTTTCCCTTACAGCCCTTAAGCTCCTGCTCGGAGAAGAATCCCCTGATTTTGTCTTTCAGCTCTTCGCCATTGAGAATAATCTTATTCTTGGCAAGTCTATCTGATAATTCACGGAGCCAAGAATTATCATTCAGTAGTTTTTCCCTAAGTTCAGAAAGAGGCAACACAACTTTTGAATTGGATGAGGGAGAATGCTTTTCTTCTTTCCCTTCTTTTTGATTATTGTCTTCTTTAATATTGGAATGGGGCAGCGGTTGGGCCAACTTACAAGCCAACGATTCGGTCAAAGGTTGGGTCATCGGTTGAGACAACTGTAACGGCAGTTCATCCGAAAGATTGAGTGTGTACAAAGCCGGTTTCCCTTTGCCTTCTCCTTTGGAGTAGTCAATAAGCCCTCTCTTTTTTAGTCCTTCCCTTGCCTTCATCACGTTCTGTTTTGAAGTGTTCAGCCGTGCCACCAGCATCTGGGTGCTGACCTTGAAAGGTGTCACCCAGTGCTGACGGTTGGCTTCATATAGCAGGTAGAAGTAGAGAGATGTTTCGCTCAATGAGCATGGATCATTTTCGTTCTCAAACCAGAAATGGTTCATATAGTCATAGATACTCATCATTTCAATCCTTTCTCAATTCGTTCAACATCTAATTGCTTGTACTGATTCTTGCCACCTAGTTTATAACAGGGCAAGTAGCCACTGGCATTCCAACGCCAAAGTGTTGCTCTGCTCTTACGCAGACGATGAATCACTATAGCCTCGTCAATCATCACGTCTTCATTCGCTTTCTTTTGGGCCTGAATCATTTCATCAGCCCATTCGAGGAAGGCTGACTTTAGGACATCAACAGTTGTTATGACCACAGTATTCGACTGTGCAGAGTCTAACATTGAAATAGACTTCATATTTTATAATGAGCAGGTTCTTTTAGCGATCCTCACGGCCAGACATTGACCTCGCACCCGCTGGGATCCATCCTCTGCAATGAGGCTTGCAGCGATTTCACGATGCGAAGGTACGACTTTTTGAAATACCCTTGAAGTATTTTGAGTAGCTCGCGGTAGCCGACTACCAAAAGCTACTACTGTTAATCGAATTTAACGAAAATGGTACTAAAAAAGGCCTGTAACCATGAGATTACAGACCTTACGATAGAATAAAACTGATGGGTCTATTAGAATAACGACAATACCCAACGCCAAATCTGATACAGCATATTAATAGGTGATAAAGAAGTTCCGGTAAATTCTATACGACCATCTTCTTTCTTGGTGTAGCCAATCCTTGTTCTTAATGCAGTTCTTGTAGGCCGGAAAAAGGTTTCACGTTCACCCATATCTAACTGTGAGAGTTCTTTGTTGTAGGCCTTTTGGTGGATAGAAGGGAACTCGTCCTTTATATCCTCATACTTACAACTGCTTATTAAGCCCTCATCACGTGCAACGAACATGACAGTTGCAGCATTCTTTCCTATCTCTCCATT
>Ga0247609_10000294_pt1 | contig 72229 bp, 48 predicted proteins | sample 172DNAGHGlowgp2_FD_193487 | JGI IMG/M metagenome (GOLD analysis project Ga0247609, IMG submission 193487) | Sheep rumen microbial communities from Palmerston North, Manawatu-Wanganui, New Zealand - 1728 DNA GHGlow gp2 | ecosystem: Host-associated > Mammals > Digestive system > Stomach > Rumen ...
CTGTGCGAACTGTTGGGTCTTGGCGAAGAGCTCCTTGGCCTCCTCGGGGAAGGTCTTCAACAAGCTGTTGTAACGGACCTCGCCCATGATGAAGTCTTGGAACTTGTTCCAGTCGGGCTCCTTCGAGTCGAGGTGGAAGCCGTTCTGGCCGGCGTCTTCCTCGGCGGGGTTGAAGCGCCAGAGGTGCCAGTAACCGCACTCGACGGCCTTCTGCTCCTCGTGCTGGCTGCGACCCATGCCGACCTTGATGCCATGGTTGATGCAAGGTGCATAGCAGATCACCAACGACGGACCCGGATAAGCCTCAGCTTCCTTGATGGCCTTGAAATATTGGGCTTGCGAAGCACCCATGGCCACCTGAGCCACATAGACGTAGCCGTAGCTCTTGGCAATCATGCCGAGGTCTTTCTTGCGGACCTTCTTACCAGAGGCGGCAAATTTGGCCACAGCACCGGCAGGCGTAGCCTTCGAGGACTGGCCGCCCGTGTTGGAGTAAACCTCGGTGTCGAGGACGAGGACGTTGACGTCTTCGCCGCTGGCCAACACATGGTCGAGGCCACCGAAACCGATGTCGTAGGCCCAACCGTCACCACCGAAGATCCACTGGCTACGCTTGGCCAGGAAGTCCTTCTGGGCGAGCAGCTCGCTCTCGAGTTCGCAACCGTGGCAGGGGCAAATCTTGCTACCGGCAGCCTTGGCGTCCTTGGCTTCTTGCAGCTTCTGGGCGGCCACTTCGGCGCCGTAGAGTTCCTTGCCTTGGCCGTTCCAGAAGTCGATGCAGGGATCGATAGGCATGATGGCCTTTTCGAGGGCGGCAACGAATTCGTCAGTAGCCTTGCGGTTGGCGGAAGTGTCGTTGTAGGTGTCGAGCCACTTCTGCGTGGCTTCCTTCATCCAAGCGTGGACGGTGGTGTTCAGCAGCTCTTCAGCCTTCTTGCGGAGGCCTTCGCGGATCTTGCGGTAACCCGTGGCCATACCGAGACCAAACTCAGCGTTGTCTTCGAACAACGAGTTGGCCCATGCCACACCCTTGCCCGAGCGGTTGTTCTTGCAGTAAGGCGTTGCGGGAGCCGAACCGCCGTAGATCGACGAGCAACCCGTGGCATTGGCCACCATCATGCTCTCACCAAAGAGTTGGGTGATGGTCTTGATGTAAGGCGTCTCGCCGCAGCCGGCGCAGGCACCCGAGAACTCGAACAGCGGCTGTGCAAACTGGCTGTTCTTCACGTTGGCGAACTTGTCGATGAGTTCGTCCTTGTAGGTGACCTTCTTTTGGCCGTACTCCCAGTTTTCGGCTTCGCCGAGCTGGCTTTCGAACGGTTTCATCACGAGGGCCTTCTCCTTGGCGGGGCACACGTCGGCGCAGTTGCCGCAACCCGTGCAGTCCATCACGGAGACTTGCATACGGAAGTTCATGCCGGCCATCTCCTTGGGCATCTTCATGACGATGCTGTTCATCGAGGCGGGGGCGTTCTTCTTCTCCTCTTCGGTCATCACGACGGGACGGATGGCAGCGTGAGGGCAGACCAGCGAGCACTGGTTGCACTGGATGCAGTTGGCGGGGTTCCATTCCGGGACGACGGTGGCCACGCCGCGCTTCTCGTAGGCGGTGGTACCGGCCGGGAAGGTGCCGTCGATGATGTCCTTGAAGGCGCTCACGGGCAGGTCGTTGCCGCATTGGGCCACCATCGGGCGCATCACCTTATTAATAAACTCGGGATCGTTGTCGTTGTGCTCGAAAGCGAAGTCGGTCGTGCACGGCAGGTCGGCCCACTCGGCGGGGATTTCCACCTTGGTGATCTCGCCACCACGGTCGACAGCGGCATAGTTCATGTTGACCACATCCTCACCCTTCTTGCCGTAGCTCTTCACGATGAACTTCTTCATCTGCTCGACGGCGAGGTCGTAAGGAATGACGCCCGAAATCTTGAAGAAAGCGCTTTGGAGGATGGTGTTGGTGCGGTTGCCCAAACCAATCTCGGCGGCGATCTTCGTGGCATCGATGATGTACATATTAATATGGTGCAGGGCCAGATACTTCTTCACGTAGTCGGGCAGGTGGTGCTTGGTCTCCTCGACGCTCCAAGGTGAATTGTAGAGGAAGGTGCCATTGTCCTTCAGGCCGCGCAGGCAGTCGTACTTGCGGAGGTAGCTCGGCACGTGGACAGCCACGAAGTCGGGGGTACCGACGAGGTAAGGAGCCAGGATGGGCTGGTCGCCGAAGCGCAGGTGCGAGCAGGTGTAGCCGCCCGATTTCTTCGAGTCGTAGTCGAAGTAGGCTTGGCTGTATTTGTTGGTGTTGTCGCCAATGATCTTGATGCTGTTCTTGTTGGCACCCACCGTACCGTCGGCGCCGAGGCCATAGAACTTGGCTTCGAAGGTGCCCTTCGGCAGGATGGAGATCTCAGGCAGCAGCGGCAACGAACGGTGCGTCACGTCGTCGTTGATGCCGACGGTGAACTGGTTCATGGGCTTCTCGCTGGCCATGTTGTTGAACACGCTCAGGATATGGGCGGGCGTGGTGTCCTTTGATGACAGACCATAGCGGCCACCGATGATCATCGGGCGATACGGGCAGTCCTTGAAGGCTTCGACGACGTCTAAGTAGAGCGGGTCGCCATTGGCGCCGGGTTCCTTGGTGCGGTCGAGGACGGTGATGTGCTTCACGTGCTCCATCAGGCTCTTCGGCATGGCCTCCATGAGGTACTTCACGCTGAAGGGGCGATAGAGGTGCACGCTGACGAGGCCGAGCTTCTTGCCGTTGGCGTTCTCGCGGTCGATGACGGTCTTGATGACGTCGGTGATGGAGCCCATGGCGATGATGACGTCGGTGGCGTCGGGAGCGCCATAGTAGCAGAACGGGGCGTAGTTGCGGCCCGTGATCTTGCTCATCTCCTTCATGTACTTGGCCACGATGTCGGGCAGGGCGTCATAGTACTTGTTCTGCGCCTCGCGGGTCTGGAAGTAGATGTCGGGGTTCTGGGCGGTGCCACGGGTGACGGGGTGCTCGGGGTTAAGTGAGCGCTCGCGGTATTCCTTGAGGGCTTGCCAGTTGACTAACGGACGGAGGGCTTCCATGTCGGCAGCCTCCACTTTCTGGATTTCGTGAGACGTGCGGAAGCCGTCGAAGAAGTGCAGGAAAGGCACGCGGCCTTCGATGGCGGCGAGGTGGGCGACGGGGGCGAGGTCCATGATTTCCTGGACGCTACCCGTGGCCAGCATGGCGAAGCCCGTCTGACGGGCGCTCATCACGTCGGCGTGGTCGCCGAAGATGGAAAGGGCTTGTGCGGCAAGGGCGCGGGCCGAGACGTGGAACACGCCCGGGAGCAACTCACCGGCAATCTTGTACATATTGGGAATCATCAGCAAGAGGCCCTGCGAGGCGGTGTAGGTGGTGGTGAGGGCGCCAGCCTGCAGCGAGCCGTGGACGGCACCGGCGGCACCGGCTTCGGATTGCATCTCAACCACTTTGACGGTCTCGCCAAAGATGTTCTTCTGACCTTTGGCAGCCCATTCATCGATATACTCGGCCATCGGCGACGACGGAGTGATAGGATAAATGGCGGCCACTTCACTGAACATGTAGGCAACATGAGCCGCAGCCTGGTTACCATCGCATGTCAAAAATTTCTTTTCTGCCATTACTTTGAATGTTTAAGTTTTAATTATGAATTAGTTATATCTGCTTTAATAGTGTAAACGCCACATATTTTTAGGCCGCAAAAATAGAAATTCCCATGCAAATAAACAACCTTATTATAAAAAAAGAATTTTATGCCAAAAAACACATTTTTTTGAACACTAATGAAATAATTTGTACTTTTGCGCGCTCAATGTAGAAATCAACATTAAACAACAACTTAAAACTCATTCAAAATGAAGAAGTTATTCTTAACTTTAGGTTTGGCCAGCCTTTTCATGGTGGCCTGCAACAACACCCCTAAGCAACCCGAACAACCCGCCGAGACTACCCCAGCTCCCGTCGAGCAAGTGGTTGAAACCGTCGAACAAAAGGCCGAGTGCCCCATGCAAGCCCTGAAGGCCGAATTTGCCAAGTGGGACGAAATGACCGACGATGCCAAGACCGAACTGGTGAAGAAAGCCGCCACCATGTTCAACGAAATGGACGCCAAGAAGGCTGAAATGGAAGCCGAAGGCAAAGCCTGCTGCAAAGAAGGCAAGGAAGAGTGCGAGAAGAAGATGGCCGAAATGACCGAAGAGCAAAAGGCCGAGTGCCAGAAGAAGTGCGAAGAGATGAAAGCCCAGTGCGAACAAATGAAAGCCGAATGGGCCAACTTCGCCAACCTTGACCTCAATGCCCAGAAGGACCTCATCATGAAGCGCCTCGAAGGCTGCGGTGGTGAGAAAGCCTGCTGCAAAGGCGAAGAAGGCAAGTGCGCCGAAAAGCCTGCCGAATAAGCCAGACTCTTTTAAGAGAACAAACGAAGAAGAGGACTGATAAATAGTCCTCTTTTTTTGTGTTCTGTTGTTGTTTTCTTCCATGCAATCCGTGTTTTTTTTAATTTTGCGGCGATGAAAACCCATCAAGGCATATTGATCTGTCTGCTCGCTATGATGATGTGCGCTTGCGACGCCACCACGCATGAGGCGCGCCGCATGGTGCGCCGCGCCGAGCGTTTGGTCGACACCCTGCCCGATAGCACCGTACGCCTGATTGACAGCGTATTGCGCATGCCCGTCAACTTCAGCGAGCGCGAGCGGATGGACATGGCACTAATGCAAGCCGAGGCCCTCTTTGGCGACCATGGGCAGGAGCTTTCGCCCGTGATGAACGACGACTTCTTCGACGACCGTGACCCCGTCTCCACCAGCCCCGAGCTGGAGCGTGCCGCCGCCTACTACGCCAGGAAGGAGGACTTCGCCAAGGCCGCCCACGCCGCGCTCTACAGCGGCTTCGTGCAGCAGCACTACGACGAGAAGGAGGCCGCCATGCGCTCGTTCAAGGAGGCGGAACAGTATGGAGAGCTTGCGGGCGACAGCCTTACCATCGCTCGGGCGGAATACAAGATGGGGAAGATGCTTTATGATGAAGGTATGTATCAAGAAGCTTTGGGTCTGTTTAAGATGGCAAATAAAAGATTGGATAATCAGCAGCTTGATTATACAAAAGTGTTGAACAGCATGGCCTGTTGCTACATGCTTTGTGGCGAATACGACAGCGCAGCGATGTGCCTCGACCAGGGTCTTGCTTATGCCTATAAAAGCAACTCGTCCAAAATGAAGCATAAAGTGTTGAACAATTATGCCGTATTATGTCAGTTACAAGGAAAATATGAAAGCTCCATTCACTTTCTAAAGCAAATGGAGGTGGAACCCGATAGCTGCAGGTTGCCCTTGCTTTACCTTAATTTAGGGGATACATACATCAATTATGGCAAACTCGATTCTGCCGCGTTTTACTACAACCAACTTGAGGACTTGTTGCCCAATGCCAAAGTGAAAGACGAAACCAAGGTCTCGGTTTATAACGCATTGTCGCGTTTTGCCAAAAGCCAAGGCAACGAATCTTTGGCATTGTACTACCGTGAAAAACATGAAAAGCTCCTGCTTAAAATAATGCAACAACGGCAGGAACAAAGTGCTTACCGCATCCAACAACAATATGACTATGAGAGCTTGAAAAATGCAATGAGCCAAAAGATGATGCAAAGACATCGAATTATTCTTGTCTTAAGCTTAGTGGCTATTTTGGGACTGTCTGCCTTTGCCTTGTCAAGGGTTAAACTGGCAAGAACTCGAAAAGAGGAAGCTGAGGCCAAGGCCAACCTGTTTCATTTTATGCAGCAAAACAAGGTGTTGGCACAAAAAAATGAGGAGCAAGAGCAAAAGAGTCATAAAAACGAGTTAGCCTATCAAAATATGCTTGAAAAGCTAAACGAGCAAACAAATTTGGTCTCTCAATACGGAGAAATGCTCACGCATTCGCTCAAAAAAGAACAAGCTGTCATGTTACGCTTGCATCTTTTTATGGAAAACAAAGGAGACGAGGAATTGTTGGACAAGCTGGAGGAAACCGTTTTCGACAAACAAGAGCATTGGAAGGCCATTTTGAAAACTGTTGACCAACTATATCCGCAATTGAAGGAAATTGTCAGTCATGAAGAGTTGGGCCTGGATGAGTTGGAACAGAAGGATGTCATCCTGTCATACATCGGTGTCTCTCGACACGACGAATCCCTGTTGCTTCACAAAAGCACCGACATGGTGGACAAGATACGCAATCGAAGCAGGAAAAAGATAAAATCCGTTTCGACAGGCATCAAATTGCCATAAATGTCATGAGTTTTTGCTCTTTTCTCCTCTCTTTTTTCCTTGAAAAAACCTGATAGTTCGGAACGGCATTCGGAATAGCGAAGGTTTATTCCATTGAACAACAACGACATAAAAATTAATTTTCGGGTTTAATTAGGAATGGGGTTCGGAATCCGTAAACCATAGCCTATTTTTGCAACGTTGGATTCAGAAAATTCTATGTCTAACAAAAAATCGATTCCACTATGAAAAACAAAACACTTGTTTTTGCTGGACTTTGCACATTGGCTTTGTGTGCTTCACAAGTTCAGGCAGTAAACCACGAAACAAACCCCATTTATTATAATGAGGTGGACAATCCCCCGTTCTCCCGAATTTGCAATTCGGGAGCTGTGAGTATCAGCATTTTCAATGCGAAAAAAACAATTCTTCCTTGTTTTTCCGAAAATATGCTTATATTTGCTGCTGAAAAAGACCTTGTTGCCATGAGAACCACAGCCATCGAAAGGGGATTGCAAATCCCCATACTCGGCACCAGCGAATTGCAAATTCGCTGGAACGGGGTAATCAGGCAAGACTGCCCCGAATAGTACAAGTTTCAATAACGACAAGCATCTAAAAATCAAACCCTTTAATTCTAAATGACATGAAAAAGATTAGACTAATTATGGCGTTTGCGGCTTTTCTGGCTTCGGCAGAAGCCTTTGCCCAGCAAAGCGAAATCATCTATAGGGATTTCGACCCCGATTCCATCTTGATTTATTGGCACAAACTTGGCCCTGTCTGGATAGACCTCGATGCTGACGGCGAATCCGACGACTTGAATATGGAGATGTGGGCTAGCGGATACATGTGCATACCCGAACTTAGCATGCCTGATTCCAACACAATGTTTTGCATTACCGAACCAGACCAGATTCTCACTGAAGTGGGTGAAGAAGAGTGGAGACACGATTTCTTATGGCATGCAGGAGACCATGCCGGATGCCACGACCACTATGGATTCCGCATCAAGTGCGAAAACGGATACCGCTACGGCTGGTTCCAGACTTACAACAGGGTCATTTCTGAAAAGGACGGAAAGCAAACTGCTCATTTCGGCTTCGACAGGACAGCCTTCTGCACCGTCCCCAACTATCCCCTTGCTTGGGGCCAAATCTCAATGACCGGCATCGAGGAGAACGACGGTTCCTCCGCCTTCGCCACAATCCACCCCAACCCCACCAACGGCTTGGTAGCCATCGCGGGCGAGAATCTGAAAGCTGCCGAAGCGTTCAACGCGCTCGGCCAGCGCGTGGCCTCCGCCACGGGCAAGGGCGAACAGCTGCAAATCGACCTCAGCGGCCTGCCCGCAGGCGTCTACTTCGTCAACGTCACCGACGACGAGGGACGCAAATGCGTCCGCAAGGTGGTGAAGGAATAAATCCCATTCCTCTTACTCCCGAACACGGATTTCGCGGACAGACACGGATACTATTTTTCTGTGAAAATCCGCGCAATCCGTGTTCGGTTTTCCTTTTTTTCGTATTTTTGCAGTTTAATCCAAACTGCGCCTCAATGTACGCCTTCATCTCAGGAAAAGTAGCCGAAAAGTCGCCGACTTACGTCGTTCTCGACAACCACGGCATCGGCTATCTCATCAACATCACGCTCAACACCTTCACCGCCATCGGCGAGAAGGAAGAGGCCAAACTCTACGTCCACGAGCAAATCCTCGAAGACGCCCACAACCTCTTTGGCTTCTACAGCGCCAAGGAACGCGACCTCTTCGAGCTGCTCATCTCGGTGTCGGGCGTGGGTTGCAACACGGCGCGGCTCATCCTCAGCTCGCTCACCGTCAGCGAGTTGAGCAACGCCATCGCCAACGACGACGTGAAGACCATCCAATCGGTGAAAGGCATCGGCGCCAAGACCGCCCAGCGCATCGTCATCGACCTGAAGGACAAACTGAAGAAAAACGACTTCGCGACGGAAATTTTCGCCGCGCCAAACAATACTATCAAGAACGAAGCGTTATCAGCATTGACGATATTGGGCTTCGGCAAAGCGGCGGTCGAAAAAGCCTTGGACCGCCTGCTCAAGCAGATGCCCGAAGCCAACGTGGAAACGCTTATCAAGGAAGCTCTCAAGATATTGTAAACCTGCATTTTGAACAACAGAATGAAAAAACATATATTCCTCATGGTGCCCCTGCTGCTGCTCACGTTCCTCTTTTCGCGAGCGGCAACGACGGGCACTTACGACATCTTCTTCCACCCCTACGAAGTGGAACCCGACACGACCAAAGTGATCTACCCCATCCCCGTCCCGACGGGCAACCCGTTCGACGACCTCAACAACAAGTCGCCGCTCTACCTCAACGACCCCGACAACTTCGAGACCGAGATCATCTACGACCCCGTCACCGGGCAATACACCTTCAAGCGCCGCATCGGGCAGTTCTACTACGACACCCCGTCGACCCTCACGCAGAGCGAATACTTTGACTATCAGAACAAAAAAGGCATACAGGAATATTGGAAGGAACGCCGCAGCCAAAACGCCCGCTCCACCACCAACGGCAGCTCCATCATCCCGCCCATGTTTATCGGCGGCAAGGCCTTCGAGACCATCTTCGGCAGCAACACCATCGACATCCGACCGCAAGGCTCCGTCGACCTCACCTTCGGCCTCCAACACAGCTTCCGCGACGACCCCTCAAGGAGCGAACGCAACAAACGCCACACCGACTTCGTGTTCGACCAGGACATCCAACTCAACGTGATGGCCAAGATCGGCGACAAAATCAACTTCAACATCAACAAGAACACCAAGGCGACTTTCAACTACCAGGACAAGCTCGACCTGAAATACCAAGGCAAGGAAGACGAAATCATCCAGCTGCTCGAAGCCGGCAACGTCAGCTTCCCGCTCAACAGCACCCTCATCACGGGCACGCAACAGCTGTTTGGCGTGAAGAGCAAGCTGAAGTTCGGCAACACCACCATCTCGTCAATCGTGTCGTACCAAGAGAGCGAGTCGCAAAACATCACAGTGCAAGGCGGAGCACAAGCCAATGAGTTCAACTTCAGCTGCTTGGACTATGAAGAGAACCGCCACTTCTTCCTCAGCCAATACTTCCGCGACCAATATGAGGCCGCCCTCTCGACCCTGCCCACCGTCACCTCAAGCATCAACATCACCAAAATCGAGGTGTGGATCACCAACACCAACACCACGACGCAAAACACGCGTAATATCCTTGCATTGAACGACTTGGGCGAAGGAAAAGACGCTTGGATCTATAGCGATGAAGTGAGCCCAACCAGCAACATCGTGTTTCCGCGCAATGCCGCCAACAACATGCTCACCCGCATCGACACGACGCAGATACGCAGCATCAGCACCGTGACCAACTACATGAGCAACGACCCCTTGCGCATCGGTCGCTCGGGCTACATGGTTTCGGGTCGCGACTTCGAGAAAGTTGAGAACGCCCGCCGCCTGAGCAACACCGAGTTTTCGCTCAACTCGAAGCTCGGCTTCATCTCGTTGAACGTCAGCCTCAACGCCAACCAGACCTTGGCCGTGGCCTACCAATACACCATCGTGGGCAGCGACGAAGTCTACCAAGTAGGTGAGTTCTCCGACCAAGGCATCAACACACCCAAGGTATTGATAGCCAAGCTACTGAAAGGCACCACCGTCAACACCAAGATGCCCATCTGGAACCTGATGATGAAGAACGTCTACAACATCAGGGCTTACCAAATCGGGTCGCAGGACTTCATGCTCAACATCTTCTACAACGGCAACTCGAACAGCACGCCCTACGGCTACTTCACCGAAGGCTCGGTGAAGGGCATCTCGCTCTTGAACCTGATGGGCTTGGATAACCTGACCACGCAAAACAACCCCATCGCGGGCGGCGATGGCGTGTTCGACTTCTTGGACAACGCAGCCACGCAAGGCGGTACCATCAACTCGTCGAACGGACGCATCTTCTTCCCTGTGCTGGAGCCTTTCGGCAGCCACCTCCGCAAGAAAGTCTTCCCCGACGAACCCGACTTGGCCAACAAATATGCCTACGACTCGCTCTACACGATGACCAAGACCTCGGCAGAGCAATATTCCGAAAAGAACAAGTTCACCTTGAAGGGTTACTACACCTCGCAATCGGGCAGCGAGATCAGCCTCAATGCCATGAACGTGGCCCAAGGCTCGGTGACCGTCACCGCCGGCGGCATGCAGCTCGTCGAGAACGTCGACTACACCGTTGACTACACCCTTGGCCGCGTCACCATCCTCAACGAAGGCATCCTCAACTCGGGCACGCCCATCAACATCTCATTGGAGTCGAATTCGGGCTTCAGTGCCATCCGCAAGACCTTCCTCGGTGCACGTGTCGAACACGAGTTCAGCCAGGACTTCCATGCCGGCGCCACCATCCTCTATTTGGGCGAGAAGTCGTACACCCAGAAGATCAACTACGGTGAGGAAGCCATCGCCAACACCATCTATGGCGCCGACCTCAGCTACCACACCGACGCCCGATGGCTGACCACCTTCATCAACGCCCTGCCGGGCATCACTACCAAGGCCCCGTCGCGCATCAGCGTCGACGGCGAGTTTGCCCGCTTCATCCCGGGCCTCACCAAGTCGGCCAGCGAGCCTGGCACCTCCTACATCGACGACTTCGAGGGCGCCAAGTCGACCATCGACCTGCGCCTGCCCACCCTTTGGTACATGGCCAGCACGCCACAGCACCAAACCGACATGTTCCCCGAAGCCGCCTCTAACACAGGCCTCAACTACGGCAAGAACCGCGCAAAACTCTCGTGGTACGTCATCGACAACACGGTGTTCTACGACCGCAACAACAACTACCGCCCCAAAAATGTCGACAACGAAGAACTCTCCAAAAACTCGGTGCGTCAGGTTTTGGAGACCGAGCTTTTCCCCAACAAGGACATCGAAGCCGGCACGCAGACCAACATCTCCGTGCTCAACTTGGCCTATTATCCGGAAGAGCGCGGCCCCTACAACTACGACGTAAGCCCCACGGCCTACTCCGCCGGTATCAACGAACAAGGCAAGCTCAACGACCCAAAGAGCCGTTGGGGCGGCATCATGCGCAAGATGGAGTCGATCGACTTTGAGGCCACCAACATCGAATACATCGAATTTTGGATGATGGACCCCTTTGCCGACGAGGAATTTGCCAACAACCCTGGCAAGCTCTACATCAACTTGGGTGACATCTCGGAAGACATCCTCCGCGACGGACGGAAGTTCTACGAAAACGGCCTGCCCACCTCCGAAGTCGTCGAAAACGTCGACACCACCATCTGGGGACGTGTGCCTACGCTGCAAGACCTCGTGGGCACCTTCAGCAATTCGGCAGAAGCACGTCAGTATCAAGACGTTGGCTACGACGGCCTGCGCGACACGGACGAACGCAGCTTCTTTGAAGAGAACTATCTGAAACTCATCAGAGACCGTTTCGGCGAAGGCTCGGGAGCCTTCAGCCAAGCATACGACGACCCGTCGGCTGACAACTACCACTACTTCCGCTCCAACGACTGGGACTCGATGGAGGACGAAGAACACAAGAGCATCTTGGCGCGATACAAGTTCTTCAACGGTCCTGACGGCAACTCGCCCGCCGACTACCAGCAGACCGAAGGCTACCTGAGCAGCAACTCGACGCTGCCCAATGCCGAAGACATCAACAGCGACAACACCTTGAGCGAGTCGGAACGCTACTACCAATATGAAATCGACCTCAACCCTGCCAAGATGGTCGTCGGCCAAAACCACATCGCCGACATCTTCGAGTCGAGCGGCGTTTCGTTGCCCAACGGCAGCATCGGAGGCGTTACCTGGTACCAGTTCCGCATCCCCGTCAGGCAGCCCGACAAGGTCATTGGCCGCATCGACGACTACTCGTCGATTCGCTTCATGCGTATGTTCCTGACCGAGTTTGAGCGCCCCATCGTGCTGCGTTTCGCCACACTCGACTTGGTGAGAGGCGAATGGCGCACCTATTCGCAGAGCATCCAAGCCCCTGGAGAATACGAGCCTAACGACATCAGCAACGAGACCGCGTTCGACATCTCGGCCGTGAGCGTCGACGAGAACAGCCGCCGCCAGCCCGTGCCTTACGTGCGCCCGCCCGGAATCATCCAAGAAACCGTCATGGGCATGACCCAGACCACCCGCATCAACGAGCAGTCGCTGCAAATGACCGTACAAAACCTCGTTGACGGCGACGGACGCGCCATCTACAAGACCGCCGACTTCGACCTGCGACAATACAAATACCTGAAGATGTTCGTCCACGCCGAAGCCGCCCACGAAGACTCGCCCTTGGAAGACCAAGACCTCACCGTTTTCATGCGCATCGGCACCGACTTCACCGAGAACTACTACGAATACGAAGTGCCATTGAAGGTGACACCATGGGGCACTCCCTACACCAACCAAGACGGCATCTGGCCAGAAATCAACAACTTGGATATCCGTTTGGAAGACCTCGTCAACGTAAAGCAACGCCGCAACGAAGCCATGAACCAGCCCAACAGCAACGTCAGGCTCAACTACATCTACTCCGAGAAAGTCAAGAAAGGCACCGTCGACAACAAGGACTACTACCACACCATCAAGGTGATTGGTAACCCGAGCATCAGCGACGTGGAAGCCATCATGATAGGCGTGCGCAACCCGAAGCGGCAAAACCTCACCGACATCGACGACGGAATGCCAAAGAGCGCCGTGATTTGGGTCAACGAGCTGCGCCTCACCGACCTGAACAGCAACGGCGGCATCGCTGCCACGGGTCGACTCGAAGCCACCTTGGCCGACTTGGGCCGCGTGAGCGTCAACGGCTCCTACAGCTCGGCTGGGTTTGGCGCCTTGGACAGCCGCATCACCAACAACACCTTCGAGGCCCACTCGGCATTCAACGTCTCAACCGACCTCGAATTGGGCAAGTTCTTCGAGAACACCGGCCTCAAGATCCCGATGCACATCGACTACGGCCAAAACAAGATAACCCCGCTCTATAACCCCTACGACCCCGACATCAAGCTGAATGACGCCCTCGCCTTAATGAACAGCGACGATGAGCGGAAAGAGTTCACCTCCACCATCCACGACTACACCCGACAGAAGAACATCAACTTCATGAACGTCAGGAAGGAACGCGTCGCCAAGAAACGCAACGAGGACGATGAGCAAGGCAAGCCCAAGGAAAACCCGAGAGACCCCAACAGGGCACTTGGCGGTGGCCGTGGCAACATGCCCAAGGTGCACATCTGGGACATCGAGAACTTCAACCTCTCGTTCTCCTACAACGAGACCTTCCAGGAGAACACCGACATCAAGTATTACATGGTGAAGACCTACCGTGGAGGGTTGGGCTACAACTATGCCGGCAACCCCAAGAACGTGACACCGTTCGCCAAGGCCAAATGGGCCTCGAACCCCTGGTTGCAGATCATCAAGGACTTCAACTTCTACTATGCCCCCAAGAGCATCACCTTCAACACGGAGATGTATCGCTACCACTCGGAGCGCGAGATGCGCAACAAGAGCGGCGGCATCATCAACATCGTGCCCACCTTCTCGAAGCAATGGGACTGGACGCGCAACTACCAATTGCGCTACGACCTCACCAAGGCCCTGAATTTCGACTATTCGGCCCAGGCCCAAGCCTACATCTACGAACCCGCCGGCTACGTCGACCGCAATGTCGACCCCGAGACATGGCAGAAGAACCAAGACACCATCAAGAACGAGCTGAGACACCTCGGCTCGGTGTCGAGATTCACGCAAAACGTCAACGCCAGCTACACCCTGCCCATCAACAAGATACCGATTTTCAACTGGATCACGGCCAGCGCCACCTATCAAGGCACCTACAACTGGACCGCCCCCGCCAAGTCGATCCAGCCCCGCTTGGGCAACACCATCGACAACTCGAGCAACATCCAAGGCAACGCCACCCTCGACCTGACGAAGCTATATAATAAGGTGCCGTACCTCAAACAAGTGAACACGCCGCGACGCAACAACAACAGCGGCAGAGGCGGCAACCGAGGCAAGGAAAAGGAAGGCGAACAGCCCGCCGACTCCACCAAGGCCAAAGAAAAGACCAACTACGGCAAGATCGTTCTCGACAACACATTGCGCATCCTCACCTTGGTGAAAAAGGTTTCGGGCACCTATTCGCTTAACGTCGGCCAGTCGCTGCCCGGATTCATGCCCAAGACCAACTACTTCGGCATGAGCACTCCCGGCTGGGCACCAGGCGTCGGCTTCGTGCTCGGCAGCAACTTCGGTTCCAATGCCAACATCTTCGACAAGGCCGTGCTCAACAGCATCGACGTCGACGATGCACTACGCTGGCTCACCACCGACTCGATCCTCAGCGAACCCTATGTGCGCCGCAAGACCGAGACGATGAACTACCGCGTCAACACCGAGCCACTGCCCGGCATCAAGATCGACTTCACCGGCAACCGCAACTATGCCGAGAACAGCCAACACTACTTCCGCTACAACGAGACGACCAACCGCTTCGACGTGTTCACCCCGACCAACAGCGGCAGCTTCAGCATGAGTTATTTCATGGCCGGAACCGCCTTCACGCGCTCCGACTCCATCTCGTCGCGCCTGTTCGACAACATGCTTGAGAACAGGAAAATCATCGCCGAACGCATCGCACGCAACAACCCGCAGTGGATCGAACAAGTGAACGAATACACCTTCGACAGCATCGCGGGCGACTACTTTCCCAAGGGCTATAACTCAGGATCGATGGACGTGTTGCTCTACTCCTTCATCGCCGCCTATACGGGCAAAAACCCCAACACCATGAGCCTCAACCCGTTCCCGCGCATTCCGCTGCCCAACTGGAACCTCACCTACAACGGCCTGACCAACATCCCGTCGATTGGCAAGGTGTTCAAGACCGTCAACATCACCCACGGCTACAAGTCGAACTACGCCATCAACGCCTGGGCCACCAACGTCTATTACGACGAGAACAACAGCATCCAAACCTTCGAGAACTCAGACCTCATCATCCCCAAGTACGACATGGCACAAATCGTGCTCAACGAGCAGTTCATGCCCCTCATCGGCATCGACTTGGGCCTGCAAAACTCAATGACGGTCAACCTCCAGTTCAAGAAATCGAGGACGCTGACATTGAGCTTCGCCAACAACCAGCTCACCGAGGTGAACGGCCGCGAGTTCGTCATTGGCGGCGGCTACCGCATCAAGAACCTGAGCTTCAGCATCACACCTGTGGGCGGCAACGGCAAGAGCCAAACCATCAAGAACGACTTGGTGCTGAAACTCGACGTGGGCTTCAAGCGCGACATCACCATCCTGCGCCGCATCGACGAACGCAACAACCAAGTGTCGGCAGGCCAAAACAAGATCAACTTCTACCTCACCGCCGACTACAACTTCAGCCAGCGCCTCAGCGCCCAGGCCTTCTTCAAGTACGACCTCTCGATTCCCGAAGTGGCCAACACGTTCAGGAACTCGACCACCTACGGCGGCATCACCATCCGATTCAGCCTGGCACAATAAAATTTTCAAGAAAATGCGGAGGGAGCAATTAAAATATGTATTTTCGCAGCCTAAATAAACAACCTTAAAACATACGTCAAATGAATATTCCAGCAAATCTGAAGTACACCAACGACGACGAATGGATCCGCCTCGAAGGCGAAGAAGCCTACGTCGGCATTACCGATTACGCACAACATGAACTTGGCGACATCACCTTCGTCGATGTCGACCCCGACCTTGTCGGCGAAACCCTCGACGCCCAAGAAGAATTCGGCGCCATCGAAGCCGTGAAGACCACCGCCGAGCTTCTCATGCCCGTGGCTGGCGAAATCCTCGAAGTCAACGAAGCCCTCGCCGACGAAGAGAACGCCAAGCTCGTCAACAGCGATCCTTATGGCGAAGCCTGGATCATCAAGATCAAAGTGAACGACGTCGCCGAACTCGACGGCCTCATGGATGCCGCCGCCTACGAAGCCAAGATCGGTTAATCTCTTGGAAAAGCTGACAAGAAATAGTTACCCGGGAATCCTGTGTGGAATCGTCATCCTGATCCTCACCGGACTTCCGGGTTCTGTTTTTCCACGCGTCAAGCCAGCCGTTGGGCTCGACAAGGTGGCCCACATCTGTATGTATGCCGCTTTCGCCTTCGCTTGCCTTTGGGGCTACCGCAAACAATTCGTTTCCAACGGGATAGAATACAAGAAAAAAGCCATCTTGCTTGCCGTCGTCATCAGCATCGCCTATGGCGGGCTCACCGAACTGATGCAGGAATACCTCGTTCCAAGTCGCACCGGCGACTGGTTCGACCTGCTCGCCGACAGCGTCGGAACCCTCATCGGAGCATTCCTTTTCCATCTTTTTTTCCGCCACAAAAAATAAAATTCAACACATTTGCGTTTTATAAGCAAATAATTACTACTTTCGCATCGTCAAAATGAGAAGTAGAATTTAAAAACATAGTACCATGGAAGAAAAAAAATCACCTAAGGCTAATCTTGAGAACAAAAAGCTGATGTTCACGCAGATAGGCTTGATTATCAGCCTACTCGTTGCCTGGTTGGCCTTCGAGCACAAGAGCTACGACAAGCGCGAAATCGACCCCAGCCTGCTCAACAGAGAGGTCGTGGTTGACGAGGAAATGGTGGAAATCACCAAGCAAGAGGAACCCAAACCACAACCTGTGGAAGTGCCTAAGCAGACCACCCAACTCGAAATCGTGCAAGACGACGTTGAGACTGAAGACATCGAAATCAATGCCGAAGTGGAACAAAACGAGGTCATTGAAGATTATGTCGCCCCCGAAGTCGTCGAAGAGGAAGTCGTCGAACAAGAGATCTTCCAAATCGTGGAAGAGATGCCCTCCTACCCTGGCGGCGAAAAAGCCTTGCTGGAGTATGTGGCCAAAAACATCAAGTACCCCCAGATTGCCCGTGAGACCGGCATCCAAGGCCGCGTGTTCGTCGGTTTCGTCGTCGAACCTGATGGCTCCGTCTCCAACGTGAAGATCCTGCGTGGCATCGGCGGTGGCTGCGACGAAGAGGCCATGCGCGTCATCAAGAGCTTGGCCAAGTGGAAGCCCGGCAAGCAACGTGGCAAGGCCGTGCGCGTGTCCTACCAAATCCCTGTGGTCTTCAAGCTCGCCTAAGCTGAAGCGCCATCAAAGAGACAAAAGAAAAAGCCAGCGTCATGCTGGCTTTTCTTGTTTAAAGTAGTCATAAACAACATGTGCTTTGGCCTGACCTACAATTGCGGTGAGTTGCTCCAACGATGCCTCCTTGATGCCTTTCACCGACTTCAGTTCCAATAGCAGCTTCTCAGCCGTCTTCTTCCCTATCCCCTTGATGTCGGCCAACTCGGAATGGATGAAGCCCTTCTCGAACTTCTTGCGGTGGAAAGTGATGGCAAACCGGTGCACCTCGTCCTGAATGTGGGTTAACAAACGGAAAACTTCCGAATTGGGCTTCAAGCCCACCACCACAGGCGGAAAACCAAACAGCAGCTCATTGGTGCGGTGACGGTCGTCCTTGGCCAAACCCGCAATGGGGATGTCGACGTGCAACTCGTCCTGGATTACTTGCCTTACCACTTCCATCTGTCCCTTGCCGCCATCGGTGATGATGAGGTTGGGCAAAGGCTTTTGCTCCTCAATGAGACGCGAATAGCGCCTTCTGACCACCTCTTTCATCGAGGCGTAATCGTCGGGGCCTTCCACCGTCTTGATGTTGAAATGGCGGTAGCCCGCTTTGTTGGGTTTGCCTTTCACGAACTGCACCATGCCTGCCACGGCATAGTCGCCCTGGAAGTTGGAGTTGTCGAAGCACTCGATCACATCAGGCATTTCGTTGAGTTGCAGAGCATCTTTCAGTTGGTTCAAGACTCGTTTTTGGTGGCGTTCCGGGTCGACCAACGAGCGTTGCTTGTCCAAGTCGATGCGGTATTGCATGGCGTTGCGGCGTGAGAGGTCGAGGAGCTTCAGCTTGTCGCCGCGTTGCGGAACTGTCATTTCCACATTTCCGATCTCGTAGTCCAATTTCATCGGGACGATGATTTCGGGCGCGTGTTCGCCAAACTGCTGCCGCAAGTCGGTGATGGCCAGCAGCAAAAGCTCTTCCGGGGTCTCCTCCAGCTTGCGCTTCATCTCGAACGAATGGCTCTGCACCACCGCGCCTTCCTTCACCTTCATATAGTTGACATAGAATGTCTCTTCGTCGTCGACGTAGGAGAACACCTCCACGTCGTGAATCGTCGTGCTGACCACTGTGGAACGGCTTTGGTATTCCTCCAGCAGCTCATATTTCACCTTGATTTCATGCGCCTGCTCAAACTCCATGCGCGAGGCATGGTCCATCATCTGAGCCTTCAGTTGGCGAAGCACGCCACCCAAGTTGCCCTTGATGATTTCGCGGATTTCGGCAATCATGGCGTTATAGTCGGCCTTCGAGACCAAGCCTTCGCACGGGGCATTGCACTTGTGGATGTGGTAGTCGAGGCAGACCTTGTATTTCCCCTTCTCCACCCCGATTTCAGTGAAAGGCGTGCGACACGAGCGTATCTTGTAGGCCTGGCTGAGCAGGTCGAGCAAGACATGGGCCGTGCGCACCGAGGGATAAGGCCCGAAGTATTCCGACCCGTCGTTCACCTTCCTACGGGTAAGGAACACCCGAGGATAGGCCTCTTTCTTGATGCAGATCCACGGGTAGGTCTTGTCGTCCTTGAGCATGATGTTGTAGCGCGGCTTGTACTGCTTGATCATCGTGTTTTCGAGCAACAACGCCTCTGATTCTGAATCAACTATGCTATATTCGAGGTCGGCGATCTTGCTGACGAGGACGCGCGTCTTGCCAAACTGTTCCTTGTTGAAATAGCTGCTCACACGGCGCTTGAGGTTCTTCGCCTTGCCCACATAAATGAGCGTGCCGCTCTTGTCGAAGTAGCGGTAGACGCCGGGCTTGGTGGGCAGCACGGCGAGCTTTTGCTTTACTATTTCGGGGAGGTCATGCATAGGGTTTCTGTCTTTCTCTGCAAAATTACCGCTTTTATTTGAATTACAAAACAGATTATCCCTATCCCAATAAACTAACTAAGGCCACACAACACCTTCAAAAACAAAAAAACTGAGAAACACTTGCGGGAAATGAAAAAAGTGTCTATATTTGCAACGTAATCGGTTGATGGTCGCAACATGGTAGCGAGGCTCCTGGTTAGCAGATTGAGGGTTCGACTCCCTTCGCCGATTCAAGAAACGGGGCTTAGGTCCCGTTTTTTTTATTGTTCCCAAATCAACCGGTATTGCACCGGGTTGTTCAAGTTTGCAATCTGAATGATTCCCCACGACTTGATATTGTTGTAGGTTTTACCGTTTTTGTGATAGTTCGGTTGAATTACAAGTTTGAGCAGTCTCCCTTCTTGATATGGATAGGAATAGACATAAACCAAGTCGCCATGTGAGGCATCTTCGTAAATCTTTTGTGGCTTTTTCGCCGCATTCTCTATCAGTCCATACTCCTCCATAGGCAAAACAGCACCTTTTCGTCCTTTTGGATGGGCAAAATACTTTGTTACTGTGTGTTGGTCTACAATGATGCGGGTATCAACCAATTGGATGTCTCTTTTCGAAAGTTCCTTTATGATGGCCTCATGAATCTTTCCAAGATTAATCACAGACCCGTCTCCACGCTTGTCTTTCAATAGCATTTCAGCGTAGTCTTTAAGCGACCCTTCAAACAAGACCAACTCTTTCTTTTTCTCGGCAGAGGCTTCCATTAGGCTTTTTAACAACTGGTGAATTATAGTGCAAAAATATGAAAAAGGTCAAACTGATGATGAAATAATCGACATCTATCCAATAAAACAACAACAGGCGACCCGAAGGCCGCCTTGTGCACAACTTTGTTTACTCCGCCAGGATAATCCTGGCTGAGCGTGTTTGTTACATTCTAATCAGTTTCTTCTGTTTTGACTAAGCGAACGGAATACTGTTCCCGTGTATTACCTGACTCATTAGGATTAATGCTCGTACTCCAAGGATCGGTTCCTCCAACATATATATCTTCCTTTTTATTCACAAACCTAAAATACACAGAACCAGAACTCGACAAATAGCAGCCTTCGTCACCTTGGTTATTGAGGCCCATTCCAGGAAAACTTGTCTTGTAGTATCCAGCAGCAGGCAAAAATACGACGCCGTTATTCTCCATTGCAGTCCAAGCATCACCTAAATATGTGTTGTCGTTCCACAATATACGACTACCATCCTGCGAATTGTATGCAGTAATAGAAGAACCAGTATAATTATTGGGAAGGATGATTAACCCATGAATACCATTGACAGTTGCAAATCCGAATGTACTATGTTGGTAAAGATAATTCCACTCATCAGTAGTCAATGCATCCCAGCCAGCTGGGCCATCATAGCTATTCGATGCAGAAAAGAAGTCACCATAGGTGTACTGGTTGACAGCAAAAGTACCGTCACTCTGTAGGTTGCCTCGTGAGAAACGCACTTGTTTGGTACTGCTGACGCTAAACAGACCGTTGATAGGATGAAGCGTTACAGTTCCACATACACCGTCTTCACCCGCGCCAATATTGCCGGCGCCATCACCTCCTTCGGCCGTTATGCTTCCACCTTCAATCTCGATATTACCACAATGTCCAGATTGACCACTACCGATACCAGCAGCGCCATCACCACCACAAGCATTTATTGTACCGCCATAAAGGTAGATGTTGCCGCAGACAGTATTAATACCCGAACCACTACCGATACCGGCAGCCCCTTCACCTCCAGTGGCTGTTATTTCACCTCCTCCAATCTCGATGTTGCCACATGTGCCACCTTGGCCACTTCCTATGCCAGCACCATATTGACCTCCACGAGCAGTTATTGCGCCGCCCTTAAGGGAGATATTGCCGCAGGTAATTCCACTGCCACCGCCAATACCCGCGGCGTTGCTTCCGCCTTGGACATTGAGCGAGCCTGTACCCTGAATGGTAAGCGTTTTGCCTTGGGGGCCTGCTTGAATACCGGGATAGTTATTAGAAGAGCAGTGGTTTATGGAGCCACCGTACAAATTAATGGTGGCATTGCCTAAACAGGTAATTCCCGCACAATTTAAGCTTCCACTTTTTGAGTTGTTGTTGATGTTGATATTTGCTCCATTGAGCGACACCGTGGCACCGTCAGCAATGGAAACCTGATAGTTGCCGTTGAGTGTGCCATTCAAGGTCTGACCATCTGTTGCTGTATAGTCAGAAGTGAGCCAATCAAGGTAAACGTTATTGTTAGTTGTTGAAATGCTAACCGCAGCATCACCAGTGATGAAACCATCGGCTGCAATTGTCGGAATAGTGGCTGTATAACCCACATGGGCAATGGCGGCTTCAGCATCTTCAAAACCAGTCTGAGGAAGAAGGACAGCCCATTTTTCAGTAGCACTTTTTGAATTTAAAGCAACAAAACCCGTAGTGCCGTTATTGGTGATGCTATTGTTATCAAAGTCAATCATAGCCCCAGTGTACAAACCGCCCACATGAACAGGGGCGGTAGTGCTGGCCGTGGTGAACTTCACCAAGGCGCATTGGTTTTGAAGCACGCATGAGTAGCTTGTAGTGTTAGAATAATAAGTCACATGGTTGCACGACAGCACGGGCATTTTGGTGCTTTGGTCGCTGATGTCGACCGTGAACGAGGATTGTCCTGATAATTCAGCGGGGGTCGTCGGAAGACCTCCAACGAAGAAGAAATAAATCTCCGTATTATTGTCAGGCTGGTCGATGGAACCACTGAAAATCGTACCGTCGTAGGTCAGTGTGCCGATATAAGTGCTACCATTACCCACATAGATGACATCGCCATTTTGGAAACTGATGGCTCCAGTGGTGGTATTGATATCATGCTTTGAGCCACCGTTACTGCCCACTTTCAAGGTAATATCCACGGTTTTGGTCTCGTTTTCAGGTTCTACGGTTTGCTCTTTCTTGCACTGAGCAAGGCCTAAGACCAAGGCCAAGGCCATCACGAAATAGGTCATTCTTTTCATTGCTCGTCCTCCTTCTTTTTGAGTGCAACATAGCCGAGGCCGGCGCCAATCAGGATGGCGAGGCCGCTGCCGAGGGGGGCATTGCTACCGAAGCCGTCGTTGGAGATGGTGAAACCCTCTCCTTGTTCGCGGGTGCCGGTGCCTTGCTTACCCAGCAGGCTGGTTTGTCCCCATTCCTGAAGACCGAACCGGTTTTCATCATACTGGGCGTTCATGTGCAGTGGCAACAGCACCAAAGCCGCCATCGCCATCGAAACTGCCAAAGTCGTCAAGCTTTTCTTGTTTGTTTTCATTCCTTTTGAATAGATTAGATATTTTTATTTTAGTAATTGTTCTAAATTAAACTGCATGTTGTTTTGACACGGGACGCGGGACTTCGGGACACGGGACAACCCTTCGACCCTTCGAGTGGCCTCAGGGACCACAAGCTCAGGGACCCGTCTCGCGTCTCACGTCTCACGTCTATTTGGTAAACTAAATCTGCTCATCTACTTAATGGCTAATACTGGACAAAAAAAATCCAAGACCGAACCGTTTGGCTCTGCCTTGGATAGCGCGTACACAAAAGCCTGGAGCGGAGAATTACCCCCCCCAAAAAAAACTCATTTGATTTATAATCAATGATTTATAATGATTTACCATTGCTTTTGCGCTGTTTTGAGGCTGCAAAAGTACAAAAAAAATCCAATACAATTTGTGATTCAATGATTTTTAGTGGTTTTTCCTCATGTGGTCCCAACCTTGAGCCTTAATCGGAATCACATGGCCGTCGGGAGTGATCATCTCGGCCACGCCCTTGTCGTCGGTCATGTAGCCGATGACGGTAACATCCGCCGAAAGGGTCTGTATCTTCTCATAGTCCTTCTGGTCGATGGTAAAGAGCAGCTCGTAGTCCTCGCCGCCACTCAAAGCCGCCACCGAAGGCACGATTTGGAACTCCTTGGCCATATTGCTCGTGGTGGCATCTAAAGGTATCCTATCCTCATACAGCTGGCAGCCCACTCCTGACTCTTTGCAAAGGTGAAGGATTTCGGAGGCTAAGCCATCGGAAATGTCAATCATCGAAGTAGGCTTGATGCCCAATTGCTTGAACTGCTCCACGATGTCCTTGCGGGCTTCGGGCTTCAGCTGTCGTTCGAGTACGTAATCGAGCCCATCGAATTTGGGTTGCATGTTGGGATTGGAAAGGAATTCCACCTTCTCGCGTTCGAGGATAAGCAGGCCGATGTAGGCCCCGCCCAAGTCGCCAGTGACGCACAGCAGGTCGTTCTTCTTGGCGCCGCTGCGGTAGGCGATGTCGTCCTCTTTAGCCATACCGATGACGGTGATGGAAATGACGAGGCCCGTCTTGCTGCTCGTGGTGTCGCCGCCCACCATGTCGACATGGTAGCGTTCACAAGCGAGGCGGATGCCAGCATAAATCTCGTCGAGTGCTTCAACGGAGAAGCGGCTCGAAACGCCAAGACCCACAACGATTTGCGTGGGCGTGCCGTTCATGGCGTAGATGTCGGAGAAGTTGCTCACGGCGGCCTTATAGCCAAGATGCTTCAGCGGGCAATAGGTGAGGTCGAAATGGATGCCTTCGATAAGCATATCGACCGAGACGAGGGTTCGCATACCTTCGTGGTTGATGACTGCGGCATCGTCGCCGACGCCTTTCAGCGACGAGGCGTTGCGCAACGGGAAGTCTTGCGTCAGTTGGTCGATGAGGCCGAACTCGCCCAATTCGTCGAGCTGGGTCAGGGAGGTGGGGTTTTCTTGTTCCATTATCAAATGATGTTTCTGGGCTGCAAAAGTAATTATTTTTTCCCGATTACGGAGGCATGAAACGCCGACAGTACCAAATAGAAAAATAAAGATTTAAGCGGAAAATATTTGTTTGAAAAAAAATAATACCTATATTTGCAGCCGATTATTAACTCCAAAACAAAAAAGATGAAACGTCTCGTCCCGCTGCTATTTGTCACAGTCGGTGTTTTGGTTTCCTGCTCGACCGACATCGACCTCTATGCCGACTACAAGCAAGTGCCCATCGTTTACGGGCTTCTTGACGCCTACGCCGACACCAATTTCATCAAAATCACGAGGGCTTTCTATGTGGAAGGCGATGCCAACCAAGTCGCTGCCAACCCCGATTCGAGCAACTACCCAGGCAAGTTGGACGTTCGCCTCGTCGAGTTTTGCAACGGCGACAGCATCCGCGAAATCATCCTCGACACCATCACCCTCCACAACAAGCAACCTGGCGTGTTTTACCACCCCGACCAAAAACTCTATTACACCACCGCAAGCCTCAAAGACAACACCTCAAAAAAACATTACACTTACCAGCTCAAGGCCGTCCTGCCCGACCGCATCCTCGAAACCAAAGCCGACATGGTGGGCAACAGCGCTTTTAGCACACAGAGCCTTGGCGTGAATTTCTCGAAGGAGTATTTCGATGCCGTGCCGCGCAAATTCCTCTTCAACCCTGCCGTCAACGGTGCTCTCTATCAAGTCAGCATGTCGTTCACCTTCCTCGAACAGCGCACCCCCGATGCCGATTCGGTGCCCCGCACGATGACATGGAACATAGGGACTTTTTCGGAAGACTACCTCAGCTGGCACATGGATGGAGAATGCTACGTTTTCCCATATCGTCCCGAATCATTCTATGAGACCCTCATCGAGTTTCTTGGCGCCGACACTTGCGTTGCGGGGTTATGCCGCTACATCGAGGACTTCCCCGTCGAAGTCACCATTGTGGCTGGGGGCGATAATCTGCGGCAATACATCTACTACAACAACACTGCGAGCGGCTTCAACCCTGGCGACAACGAGTTTTCGCTCATCGACGACAGCTACGGCGTGTTCTCGTCGCGAATGACGACCAAGGGAAAAGTCAGGCTGGCTGGCGAAACGGTGCCCGAACTGGTTGCCAACCGAAACTGGGGATTCAAGTTCATCGGAGGACGCTGAAAACAGAGAAAGCCACCCAAAAGAGTGGCTTCCATTAGGTGGTCCCACTAGGGCTTGAACCTAGGACCTACTGATTATGAGTCAGTTGCTCTAACCAACTGCGCTATGGGACCGCAGAAAAACAAGCCTTTAAAACAAATAATCGTCTTTTTTCTTGCTTTTTGCGCTGCAAATTTACAATTTTGCACCGAAATAAAGCCTAAAAAATCTCAAAAATGAACGCAAAAATCAAAAACATCATCTTCGACCTCGGCGGCGTGGTCCTTGACATTGATGAAACCATCGTTTACCGCGAACTCGAAAAGATGGGTGTCGACATCCACAAACTTCCTCATTCAAAGGAGTTTATCGACATTATGAGCAAATTCGACACGGGCATCATCACCGCCCCCACCTTCCGCAAACGCATGAAAGCGCTGCTCGGACAGGAGAAAATGACCGACCAAAAGTTCGACTCCATTTGGAACGCCATGCTCTTAGACATCCCGCGCGAACGCATCGAAGCCCTCGAAAAGGTCAAGAAACACTACAAGATCTTCTTGATGAGCAACACCAATGTAATCCATTACGACTTGTACGTCAGGGATTTGCAGTTGCGTTTTGGCTACAACGAGTTCGACGACCTGTTCAACAAATCGTATTTCTCGTTTGCCGAACACCTTGAGAAACCCGACCCACGCTTCTTCGAGCTCATCCTCGACCACGAAAGCTTAGTGCCCGAAGAGACACTTTTCATCGACGACACGGAAGTCAACATCCGCGCGGCACAGTCGCTGGGCATCCGCACGTATCACATCCGTCGCGACGAGCTGGTGAGGAATTTGTTTGAGAATGGGGTTTTGAAGGAGGGGGTTATTTGACTATGGCTTATGGCTTATGGCTACCTGCTTAAACTAGTTATCCATGATTTTTTGGCATAGCTGATAACAATAATCGGCCAGCAGCTTTAAGCTATTTGCCATAGGCTATAAGCTATATGCCAACACAATTTCATCTAAGATCCCAAAAACTTCGCGAACCGACAACGTCTCCATCAAACGCATCTTGAACGGCTTGAAATTCGGCAGTCCCTTGAAATACGAGGCCCAATGCTTGCGGATTTCGAACAGCGCGATGCGCTCGCCTTTCCATTCCACCGAACGCTCCAACTGTATCTTGCTCACGCGCACCCGTTCCGCCACATCGGGCGCAGGTAGCGTCTCCCCCGTCTCCAAATAGTGCCGTATCTGACTGAAAATCCACGGGTTGCCATAAGTAGCCCGGCCAATCATCAGTCCATCAACGCCGAAAGTTTCCTTATAATATTTCGCAGAAGGACCATCCACCACGTCGCCGTTGCCGATGATGGGGATGTGCATCCTAGGGTTGTTTTTCACCGCGCCGATGAGGGTCCAGTCGGCAGGCTCGCTGTATTTGGTGGTGCGCAGGCGGCCATGAATCGTCAGGGCTGCGATGCCCACGTCTTGCAGGCGCTCGGCGATATCGACAATGTCGCGATGCTCATTGTCGTAGCCCAAACGGGTCTTCACGGTCACGGGGGTATTGACGGCTTCCACCACGGCCTTGGTGATGGCCACCATCTTGGGGATGTCGTTCATGATGCCTGATCCGGCGCCCTTCGAGGCCACCTTCTTCACCGGACAGCCGAAGTTGATGTCGATGATGTCGGGATGTGCGGTCTCGGCATAACGCGCCGCTTCCACCATAGGCTCCACGGCGTTGCCGAAGATTTGGATGCCTACGGGCCGTTCAAACTCCTCGAAATCAAGTTTCTTGATGCTTTTCACCGAGTCGCGGATGAGGCCGTCGGCAGAGATGAACTCCGAGTAGACCACATCGGCGCCGAAGAGTTTGCAGACATAGCGGAACGGCGGGTCGGAGACGTCCTCCATTGGGGCAAGGAGGAGTGGGTAATGGTCGAATTTGAGGTGGGCAAGTGTAAACATGACGCTGCAAAATTACAAAAAGTGTATCTTTGCGGCAAATTCCAATGCCATATGAGTGACAATTTGTTTATCGACAACCTGAAACAATCCACAGGGATGCGGGTTTTCATCTTCCTTATTATCCTCATTGTCAGCAGCTTGGTAGGTGCAGCAGTTTCCGCAGCCTTCATGTTTGCAGGCGACTTGGGCATGAAAATCGCGCAAGGGATTTCGTCCATCCTGATGTTCGTGGTGCCGCCCATCGTCTATTATTTCATCACCCGAAAAGAACGTGCCATGCCGGCCTTGGGCTTTCGCGCCGTCAATAAGCCGTGGCTACTCTATATCTTGATCGGTGCCGCGCTGATGTTCGTTTCGCTGCCCGTCACAAACCAACTCACCGCATGGAACGAAGCCATGAATTTCGGTTCGGCCTTCGAAAGACTTGAGGAATACATGAAAACGCTGGAAGAGGCAGCGCAAGCCGCCACCGAAAAGATGCTCAAAGCCAACAACATCGGTGGCTTGCTGTTCAACCTGCTCATCATCGCCTTGATTCCCGCCGTGGGCGAGGAACTGACCTTCCGTGGCGTGCTTCAGCAAGGGCTTTCGCGACGCATGAACCCACATGTGGCCATCATCCTCTCGGCGGCCATCTTCTCGTTCATCCATTTCCAGTTCTACGGCTTCCTGCCGCGTATGTTCTTGGGAATCTTGTTGGGTTACATGTTCTACGTCAGCGGTTCGCTTTGGACGAGCATTCTCATGCACTTCGTCAACAACGGGACCGCCGTGGTGCTCTATTACCTCAACGACAAAGGCATCATCAACGTCGACGTCGACCACTTCGGGGCCATGTCGCCCACAATGGTCGCCATCAGCGCCGCTGCTACCATCGCGCTCATCGTCGTTTGCTGGCGGAAATCAAAGGAACTTGTCCAAAAAGATGAACGGCATCAATGACTCAATGCCCTCGAAGACCATGATGGGGCCTTCCTGTCCCTGACACATCACGCGCAGCGGCTGTTTCGACAGCTGCTCCACCTCCACCATCACCTGCCGGCATGCCCCGCAAGGAGCGACAGGTTCGGCAATCAATTTCGTTTGCGAATGCGCCGTCACCGCCAAGGCCACGAAAGCCACGCCCGGATATTTTGCCATTGCGGCAAACATGGCCACACGCTCGGCACAAAGTCCACTGGGATAGGCCGCATTCTCGATGTTGTTGCCCGTAACGATTTCGCCGTTGGCCAAACGCACCGCCGCTCCCACGTTGAACTTGGAATAAGGCGCATAGGCACTGCGCGTCGCCTCATGGGCCCGACGCATCAACTCGGCATCCTGCGGGTCCATTTCATCGAGATTGTCGAAAACGGTGTAGGGACAGATAAAACGTTCCTTTTTCATATCATCTATTTTTTTGTTTCATTATCAACGGGATAGGCAAAAACAGCAAGGCCTCGAAGAAGGCGAACAGCGAGGCGCCGGCCTGGGTCTCCAAGGTGTCTTCAGCCAACATCGAGAGCGTCATGATGACGATGAAGACCGTGTATAAATAGGTGCGACGCTTGCGACTGGCACACCATGGATAAAGCAAAACGAAGAGGAAAAACGCCAGCCCAACGAGGCCAAAGGCCACGGCGATGGCGAGATACTGGTTGTGGGCCCTGAAGCGATGCTCCTCGTTGAGCGGCGATTGCAGTTCGTCGTAGGCGCGGCTGAAGGCTTGCGGCACGTCGCCCGTGCCCACGCCAAACCAAGGATGCTGGCCGATGAGGTGGAACGAAGCCCGCGTGAACTCGATGCGCTGCGAGAGCGACCCGCCATTGGGATTGTTGAAACGCCGGTAGAGGTTATACTCGAACAAAGTTGACGAAAGCCGCGCCCGAAGTCCAGGATGTTTCCAATTGTTGTAGTTGGCCACACCTTGTTCGATGTTGTGGATATCCTCGTCGGTAAGTGCCTTCACACCTTCGGCATCTTTCCGCAAATCCTTGGAAGTCAGGTAACGAGCCAAGGTAGCCTCCAAGCTTTCGCCGTTCGTCGTCGTGCCTTCAAAGGGCATCGTGCTTCGTTCGGACCATGCCTCCTGCATCTCGGTCTTGCAATAGTAAAGCCCCACAAACTTGCCGTCCTCAACAGGATTGTAGACGGTGTCGTGCCAATATGGGTTGCCAAGTGCGGTCTCACTCTCCAACGTGCTGAAATCCACAGGCTCAACGTTCAATAGAGGTTCCACGGCTTGTTGAAGGACGACAACACCCGACAGCACGGCCACCGCCGCCATAATGCCTATCGCGACGGCCCAGACCTTGCCTTTTCGCCAACGCAACAAGGCAAAAACGAGCGTTACCGCAACTACAGCCGCCAGAATCACATAGCCCGACAGCGACTCGAAGATATAGATTTGGTATATGAACCACAAAAGCAAGAAAAACAGTAGGAAACGGTTTATGGTGACCTTGGATTTTACGAGATACCAACAGATGACGGCAATGCAAAAAACGATGTTCAGGCAGAAGCGGATGTGGCTGATGAAATGCGAAATCTCGCGGATGTCCTCATAGTCGTGACGCCAATAGGATACGCTACTGAACACCGTCGCCACGAAGGTCGACAACACATAGACTAACATCACCAAGTGGAAGCGCTTGCGGTCGAGGGGTTCCATACCCGAAAGGATGAGCGGTAGTACCAAGATGGGCAACTTGACGCGCAGATCTTTCAGGGCATACTGGAAATCGGTGGTCCACAGCAGGCCGACGACATGCATCAGGTAGAACGCCACCAAAAGGACGGCGGCTTTGTTGTGCCAAAAACGGGAGAACTTGGACTTAAATCCCCTGCCCTTAGGAGATTGCGGGTCAAGCCCGCAATGACGGGCGGGGACAACAGCGTCAACAATCCATACGAGGACGAGCCAGAAGTTCGCCATGCCCATCAGGAAGGGCGAGAGCGTCAGGCCAACCGCCATCATCATCAAGCCCAAGAGGTAGGCTTGGTTGAGATAGGGCCGTATGGAAGCCTGACGGGTCATCACTCGGCGCTCAAGATGGTGTGGTATTCGTCCTTGCCGTTGGTGTTGAGCAAGATCTCAAAGGCGCGTTTCAGGTCGGGGTCGTTTTGCAGGGCGGCCACGATGCGGCCTTTCTGGTAGTAATAGCGCCCCACAATCTCAGAACGGAGCAGCTCCTCGATGTCCTCGCGGTTGTTGAGCAGGTCCTTTTCCTTCTCGGCGGCGAAGTTCTTTTCCAACAGGTCGATTTGCAGCTGAATCTCATCGAGATAGCCCTCTTCCTTGGCTGTTTTCTTCAGCTTCTCGATGGCTTTCTCGCTCTCGGTGGTATAGCTGAAATTCTTGTCTTTCACAAACTTCATGAAGTCCTGATAGGTGGCTTCGTCGATTTTGAATCGGTCAGCCGAGTCGATGCTCTTATGTTCGCTGTAGAACTTGTTGGCATAGTCGAAGATGAAGTTCTTGCCATAGAGGTAGGCCGTCACCGTGGCGTAAGGATCGCGTTCCACCTTCACGTCGGGCGTGATGCCGTGGCCTTCGTAGACGGTGCGTCCGCCCATGGTCTTGAAGGCCTTCCCAAAAGTGTCGTTCTTCATCTTGACCGTATCTTTCTTGTGCGAATAGTCGATTTCCTGGATGCAGCGGCCGCTGGGGATGTAGTAATGCGCCACTGTGACCTTCATCTGCGTGTTGTAGCTCAACGGCAAGATGTTCTGCACCAAGCCTTTGCCGAAAGTGCGTTGCCCAATGATGACAGCGCGGTCGTAGTCTTGCAACGAGCCAGCCACAATCTCGCTGGCCGAGGCGCTGTTGCCGTCGACGAGCACTGCAAGCGGGATTTCGAGGTCCAGAGGCTCGTTGGTGGTGGGATGGATGCTATTGGCCGTGGCTGCCTTGCCTTTCATCGACACCACGGGCTTGTTTTTGGGAATGAACAGGTTGACGATGTCGACGGCCTCGTTCATCAAGCCGCCGCCGTTGCCACGCAGGTCGAGGACGAAACCTTTCAGCTTGTGGTTTTTCCTCATTTCGACGAGTTTCTCCTTCACCTCCTTGCCGGCATCGCGGGTGAAACCGCTCAGCGAGAGGTAGGCCACACCGTTGTCGAACACCTTATAATATGGTATGTTGTCGATTTTCACCTTTTCGCGCTTCAGCGTGATGTCGAGAGGCTTCTCCTGCCCATAGCGCTTGATTTTCAGCTTCACCTCGGTGCCAGGCTGACCTTTCAGCAAGTTGCTGACTTCCTGCGTGTTTTTCTTCTTACAATCGACACCATTCACTTCCATGATGGCGTCGCCGGCGATGAGACCCGCCTTTTGTGCCGGCCAGCCTTCGTAGGGGTCGGAGATGCGGGTAAACTCGCCGTCGTATTGGATGAGTGCGCCAATGCCGCCATATTCGCCCGTCGTCATGAACTTGGCATTCTCGATGTCCGACTCGGGGATGAATACCGTGTAGGGATCGAGGCCGCTGAGCATGGCGTTGATGGCCGCCTCGTTGAGCTCGCCCGGGTTGATTTCGTCGACGTAGTTGAGGTTCAGCTCACGCAGGAGGCTGTTGTAGATGTCGAGGCTCTTGGCGATTTCGAAGTTGTTTTGCTTCTCCTGGGCGATGAGGCCGAGCGGGAGGAGCAGGGTGAGGATTAGGGTGTGTATGTTTTTCATCTTTCGTTTGTTGTCTTAGTGCAGGGACTCACGTCACCTCGTGTGGGGACAGGGGTCTCTAAATGCAGGGACTCACGTCGCCTGCTTACTGGTATGTCGTCCCTACGGGACTGGGTCGTAGCCGCTGCCGCCCCAAGGGTTGCACGAGAGGATGCGTTTGAAGGTGAGCCAACCGCCTTTGAAGAAGCCGTATTTCCCAATCGCCTCGATGCCGTAGTTGGAGCAGGTGGGAGTGTAGCGACAGCTCTTGCCAAGATAAGGGGAAAGCGTCACCTGATAAATCCGGATCAACAGGATCAGGAACTTAGCTGGGAGTTTTGCGATGCTTTTCATAGTTCTTGGCAATCTCGTTGACGGCTTTCTTCGTCTTCGCAAGCATTTCCTCGTAGCTGTGGATGACCGTGGCCGTATAGACTAACGCGACATCGAGCGAAATATTATCCCTTTGGCAGATTTCGTAGAGCGGGGCCTTGTTGCGCCGCCACGCCTCTCGTATCAGCCGCTTCACGCGGTTGCGCTTGAAGGCATGGTGGAAGCGTTTCTTGGAGACCGAGACGAGGAGACGGACGGTGACGCGACAATCCTCGTCGTGCCGGAAATTGAAAATCACGCGATAAGGATAAACGCTCACGCCCAAGCCCTTGCCAAAAAGGGCCTGAATGTCGTTATCCTTGCAGATGCGTTCGTATTTCGGAAGTCCCTCCTTGGCCGCCATGGGTTGAAACACTTTGGAAGACAAGAGGTTATTTCTTTTTGCTCTTTTTGTACTCAGCGGCGAGATATTCCTCGATGGCCATGGTCATGGAAGGTGCCGTTTGGGTGGGAGCGCGGAAACTGAGCTCGAATCCAGACTCGGTGATGGCGTGGCAGGTGGCTTCGCCGAAACCGCCAATGGCGACCTCTTTCTGCTCGAAGTCGGGGAAGTTCTCTTTCAAGGAATGGATACCGGCGGGGCTGAAGAACACCAGCATGTCGTAGTCCTCGATCTTGATCACGTCCTTGAGGTCGGCGGAGACGGTGCGGAACATCACGGCCTTGGTGAAGTTGAGCTTGGCGGCAGTCAACAGGTCGGTGGTCGAGTCGGAGCTGATGTCGGAGCAGCAGTAAAGGTATTTCTCATCCTTGTGCTTCTTCATGATGTCGATGAGGTCGTTGAGGGTCTGGTTGCCGTAAAAGACCTTGCGTTTGCGGTACTGCACATAGCGTTGCAGATAGAAGGCCGTCGACTCGTTGATGCAGAAATACTTCAGGGTCTCAGGCACGGCATAGCGCATCTCCTTGGCCACGCGGAAGAAATGGTCGATGGCGTTGCGGCTAGTGAGGATGATGGCCGTGTAGTCCGGCAACTTGATATGTTCCTGCCGAAGCTCGCTGGCGGTGACATCATCGAGCTTGATGAACTTCTCGAAAGTGAAGTTCACACCATACTTTTTCATCATGTCAGCAAAGGGAGTCTTCGAAATATCGGCAGGCTTGGGTTGTGACACCAAAATTGACTTGATCTTCATCTTTTCCTTTTCTTTTTGAACGTCTAAATAGTCGATTTTTTCGCACTTCAAAACAGCGTAACTCATTAAAAAACAGCGTTCTGACTAAAGTATCGCCAGCCTGCTGTCACGAGCGTTGCAAGGGGTGCGATTTCGAGGGCGCAAAGATACAAAAAAATGTAAAACGATGATATTTTTGTCGAAACTCTCGTCTCAATCACGCCCAAAACGAGCCTCAAAACCGCTGCCAAGCCCAATACCGCAATGCCAATCCAAACAAAATATTTTGTGGGATTGTAGAGCAGCAAAAGGACGATGGGGATCATGACGATGAGCGTGAAAATGGAGATGGAGAACTGCACGGTCATCTGCCGGTCGATGGTGTCGCGCGTGTCGAAGAGCCAGTTGGCGAAATGCAGGATGAGGTAACGTAGCAATACCCAGCCCAATACGCCGGCTGCAAGGGTCCAATACACCGACCAGCCGTTGTAGGCCAGCACGTCGTGCGACAGCACCACACAGCTTTTTTGGACGAACAACGCCATCAGCAGGACATAGCCAACAGAGAACGACACGCAGAGGAAACTGCCCATAGGGCTCCACTCGCGCAGGAGTTGGTTGGTATGGGCCACGCCTCCCGGCACCGACAGCACCTGACGGAACTGGCGGGGATAGAGCTGCTTGTTGAGCACGATGAGCAACAGCATCAGCCCCAAAAGGGCCAGATTCCAGCCTTGCTGGATCTCGTAAGTCATTCGCACCATGGGTATCAGCGTGCCTCGGAAGCCCTCGGTGATGAAACTCGGAACCACACTGTCGGCAACAAGGGTATCGGCCATCGGAACAGTGTCGACAACCTGCAATGTATCAGCATGTTGGGCAACGGTCTCGAAAGGGCTATGGTAGAATATGTCGGGATACTGCGGCATGATACGCTATTTTTTCCGCTGCAAAAATAATGGATTATTTGCAAACCAAGGCAAAAACTTACTAACTTTGCAGGTCTATTTTTGAAATCAACAATCAAACAATAATCAATCAACAATTAAACACCTGAACATGGATTTAATGCAAGAAATCATTGCCAATGCGCAAGCCAACAAGCAACGCATTGTGCTCCCCGAAGGCGACGAGCCTCGCACCCTGAAAGCCGCCGACCGCCTCTTGGCTGACGGAGTGGCCGACATCATCCTCATCGGTCCCGCCGACAAAATCAAGGAGATGACCTCCGAATTCGGCCTCCAAAACATCGGCAAGGCCCGCATCGTCGACCCGAAGAACAACCCCGACAAACAGAAATATGCCGACCTGCTCTTTGAACTCCGCAAGGCCAAAGGCATGACCCCCGAGCAAGCCGACGAACTCGCCCAGAACTTCATGTATCTCGGCATCCTCATGGTGAAGGCCGGTGAGGCTGACGGTCTCGTCAGCGGTGCCCGCTCCACGACGGGCGACATGCTGCGTCCCGCCTTGCAAATCATCAAGACAGTGCCTGGCGTGAGCTGCGTCAGCGGCGCCTTCACAATGTTCCTGCCCGAAGGTTGCCCCTATGGCACCAACGGTCGCATGGTGTTTGCCGACTGCGCCGTCACGCCCATGCCGACGGCTGAACAGCTGGCCGAAATCGCCATCTGCACCGCCGACACCGCCAAGGCCATCGCCAAGATCGACCCCGTCACGGCCATCCTGAGCTTCTCCACCAAGGGCAGCGCCAAGCATGAAGTGGTCGACAAGGTCATTGAGGCCACGCGCATCGCCAAGGAGCGTCGCCCCGACCTCGTCCTCGACGGCGAACTGCAAGCTGACGCCGCCATCGTGCCTTCGGTGGGTGCCAGCAAGGCCCCGAATAGCCCTGTGGCTGGCAAGGCCAACACCCTTGTGTTCCCCTGCCTCGAAGTTGGAAACATCGCCTACAAGCTCGTCCAGCGTCTGGCCGGTGCCGAAGCCGTCGGCCCCGTGCTGCAAGGCTTGGCCAAGCCCTGCAACGACCTCAGCCGTGGCTGCTCGATCGACGATGTCTACAAACTGGTGGCCATCACCTGCAATCAGGCCATTGCACAAAAACAAAAATAATTGTTTGTAGGGCTGTCGTATTACGGCAGCCGCCATTCAAAAACGATGCGGCTGCCACAGTGTGACAGCCCTACAATCCAACAATTCAACAAACAACAATTGTCTTACGTCGAATTAAAATTCCAACAATGAAAATATTAGTCTTAAACTGCGGCAGTTCCTCCATCAAATACCAATTGCTTGAGATGGAAAACGCCAATTCATCGCGCCTGCTGGCCAAGGGCCTCTTGGAGCGCATCGGCCTCGAAATGGGCGAATTTACCCACAAATACAATGGCGAGAAGCACTACGAGCAACTCCCCATCCCGAACCACACCGAAGGCATCAAGTTGGTGCTGAAGGCTTTGGTCGACCCGAAGATGGGCGTCATCAAGGACCTGAAGGAAATCAACGCCGTTGGTCACCGCGTGGCCCACGGCGGCGAGAAGTTCACCAAGAGCGTCCTCATCGACAATGAAGTCATCAAGGGCATCGAAGACCTCTGCGACCTGGCCCCGCTCCACAACCCTGGCAGCCTGCAAGGCATCCACGCCATGGAAGAAGTGCTGCCCGGCATCCCGATGGCTGCTGTGTTCGACACTTCGTTCCACAGCACCATGCCGCCTGAGGCCTACCTCTATGCCGTTCCTTACGAGTACTACGACAAGTACCGTGTGCGCCGCTATGGCTTCCACGGCACCAGCCACAAGTATGTGGCCGAAAAGGCCGCCGCTTTCGTTGGCAAGGACTGGAAGAAGTCGAAGATCGTGACCTGCCACTTGGGCAGTGGCGCCTCAATCGCCGCCGTCGAATACGGCAAGTCGGTGGAGACCTCAATGGGCTTCACCCCCGTTGAGGGCCTCGTGATGGGCAGCCGCACCGGCGACCTCGACCTGGGTGCTTTCATGTACATCATGGACAAGGAAGGCTACACGACCAAGGAGATGAACACCTTGGTAAATAAGAAATCCGGTCTCGTGGGCATCACGGGCGGCAAGCAGGACATGCGCGACGTGCGTGCCGGCAAGGATGAAGGCGACGAGCGTTGCACCTACGCCTTCAACATGTTCGCCCACCGTGTGAAGAAGTACATCGGCGGCTACATGGCCGTGATGAACGGTGCCGACGTCATCGTGATGACCGGCGGCATCGGCGAGAACGCCTGGTTCATGCGTGAAGCCATCCTTGAGAACATGGAAGGCCTCGGCATCATCCTCGACCCGAAAATGAACAAGGAAACCATCGGCGACGCTGGCGTCATCAGCACTCCCGAATCAAAAATCACCGTGGTGGTGTATCCTACCGACGAGGAGTTTGTGATTGCTCAAGACACCTACAATTTGGTGACGAAGTAAGAAACAAATAATAGAGTTTGTTTTGGGAAACAAATCTTGGCAAATCTAAACAAATCATAAACGGCGGCGCGAATCCTCGCGCCGCCGTTTAAAATGTCTAATCGTTGCGTCAAATCCATACCACGCGAAAAGGCCAACCGTCACAGACGGTCAACCTCTTCCTTCGACAAGCCAGTGACCTGGACAATAATGTTGTGGGCAACTCCTAATTTTTTCATTTTACGAGCATTAGCAATTCTTTCTTCCTCTCGTCCTTCCTCTCGTCCGACCACGACACCTTTCATATAAGACGTATCCATCGAGTTCTTCAAATCGCGGTAGACCTTTAGGCTATCTTCATATTCGATGACCTCTTCGGGCGTAAACCTTGCTATCTCGGCCTGTTCAAACAGTTTTCTGAATACCCGCTCCTGCAAGGCGGCAGGGCGGTCGAAGAGTCGTGTGAGGTTCTTCAGCACGAAAAGCCACTTATCGAGCATACCCTCAAGCTCGTCCTCCGTTTTGTTGAACTTGGGCATCTCTAAGTAGATGAACGTCAGCTTGTCGTAAAAGACATGATGGTCGGTAGTGTCCATCAACTTCACCTCGTGGTGATAGCACTCGGGGTCGTACTCATCCTCGGGAAAGACGAAATTCAGTATGCCAATGGTATAGACACTCTTCAACTGGAAATTCCAGTCGGCCCCCGTCTTCCCTTGCTGCTGGATGGGAAACGAAGCATAGAACACGCTCCTATCCTTGAAATAGGCTTGCTCCGTCTTCTGCATCTCGACAATGATCTTCTCGCCACTCTCCGTCTCGCAATAGACGTCGAAAATGGCGCGACGGCTACCGTAGACACCCAACTGCTCGTTAGGCACATAGGTGACATCCTTGACGACGGGGCCGTCCTTAAACAATGCGTTGAGGAAACTGATGAGCAAGTCATTGTTCATCTCGGTGCCGAACAGCTTCTTGAAGCCGAAGTCGGTGTAAGGGTTGATGTAGCGTTCGCGTCTCTCGTCAAACATGTCCGTTGGGTTTTGCGTTCTGGGTGCAAAGTTATACATTTTTCCGAAAACAAAGGCAAAAATCAAGAAAATAGGACGATAGCGCAAAGCGAGCTTGCGCGCAGGGTGTGTAAAAAAGCGGTATAGAGCAACACAACGTTGCGCTATCCCCTATCGTAATGCGGCATCTCCTCGGGCAAGACGATTGAAAACTCAACCAATCCGCCTACAATCTTTTTCTCATCATCCTCGTACCACGGCGTCTGGTAGATGAGCTTCCGTTTGCCTTTCTTTGAAATCGTGTAGGCATTGGTGGCGGCATCGTTCACGAGGTGGCGGATGATTTGCTGCGAACGCTCGTTGTGGCAACCCATCATGTTGCGGCCACGCACGTCGCCGTTCACCTCGATGGAGCTGTCGTTTTGGTACAACACGTTACCTTCTTTGTCACTGACCGTGATGGCGAGGTTGACCCCTTTGTAGAAATCCTGGTTTTCCATATTTGTTAGTTTTTTGACGCAAGACTGCGAGACGCGAGGCTTGTTGGACTTTGTTGACTAAATTGGGGGCAAAGATAGAAAAAACCCAAGAGCCCACTTTAAAAGGAGGAAATTTTTCTACCTTTGCAGCGTTATTATTGCAATGAAGAAACTTTACCGCTATATCACCAAGTCGTTTTTGGGCACCTTTTTCCTCACCTTCTTCATCGTCGTGTTTGTGTGGGTGATGCAGTTCGTGTGGCTCTATGTCGACGACTTGGTTGGCAAAGGCTTGGAACTCAAAATCATAGCCGAGCTTCTTTTCTACACCTCCATCACTGCCATCCCCATGTCGCTGCCTTTGGCGTTGCTTTTGGCTCTGCTGATGTGTTATGGCAACCTCGGCGAGCATTACGAATTGGTGGCCATGAAAGCCTCGGGCGTATCCATGTGGAAATCCATGCGTCCCTTGCTCTATTTCGCATTGGTTCTCAGCGTGTTGGCATTCTTCATCTCCAACAGTCTCATCCCGATAGCCACGCTCAAGTGGCGCACCCTGCTGACCGACGTCCAACGGCAGAAACTGGCCTTCAACATCAAGGAGGGCGTGTTCTACAAGGACATCGACAACTACGTGATTTATGTGGAAAGGAAAGGCAAGGACGGCAGCAGCATCTACGGGGTGAAGATCTACGACCACACCGACCGTCTGGGCAACACCAAAATCATCAGCGCCGACTCGGGCATAATGGCCATGAGCCCCAACCAAAGGAGCATCATCTTCACGCTTTACAACGGCTACAACTACACCGACATCACCACCGACAACTATAAGGAAAAACGACCCTTCGAACGCATGTCGTTCAAGCAGGAGCAGATCAAGTTCAGCCTCGCTTCGTTCGACATGACACGGTCGGACGAGGAAATGTACAAGTCGTACCAGCAGATGATGAACATACGGCAGCTCTCCACCTCGCTCGACTCGCTCGAACGGCGTTATGATGGCAAGCAGGTGGCCTTCACCCAAGGCTTCGCTCGCCGATGGGCAAACTACAACAGTCTGAAAGCCAGTCCACAAAATGAAATTGTCGCTCAAACCGACACTATCGTGGCCGATAGCATCGTGGCTGACAGCCTTATGCCCGACAGCATCGCCGTCCTACAGTGGCCATTGCTTGGCCGCTACGACGAAGCGACCCGCACCACCATCGTCAACATGGCCTCGGCCAGCGCGCAAAACGCCAAAGACAACATCGCCTTCAACAAGATTGACCTCAAGTCGCAAACCGAAAACATCAACAAGCACAGGAAAGAGTGGCACAAGAAGTTCACCCTGAGCATCGCCTGCATCATCTTCTTCTTCATCGGGGCACCGTTGGGCAGCATCATCCGCAAGGGCGGATTGGGCCTGCCCGTGGTCATCTCGGTGGTGTTTTTCGTCATCTACCACCTCATCTCCACCATCGCCGAGCGCATGGCCGTCTTTGGCGACCTCAATATGTTCCTTGGTGTGTGGCTCTCGTCGCTCGTGCTGCTGCCCGTCGGGCTGTTCTTCACCTTCAAGGCCACCACCGACGCAGCCCTCTTCGACGGCGACAGCTGGAAGAAGTTTTTCAAAAAATTATTCAGCAAACAATGAAGATACTACTGCTCTGCAACAAGCCCCCCTATCCTGCCTCCGAAGGCGGTCCCATGGCGATGAACAGCATCATCACCGGACTGCTCGAAGCGGGGCATCAGGTCAAGATATTAGCCATCAACAGCGAGAAGTTCAACGTCAAGGAAAGCGACATCCCCGACGAATACAAACGCAAGACCGGCATCGAGCTCATCAACGTCGACCTGAGCGTCAAGCCTTTGGGGGCGTTCCTCAACCTGTTTTCCAAAAAGTCGTACCATGTGGAGCGTTTCATCTCCAAGAACTTCAAGGAACGACTCATAGAAGTGCTTGAAAAAGAGCAGTTTGACGTGGTACAATTGGAAATGCTTTATATGGTGCCTTACGTTGACGACATCCGTGCCCATTCCAAAGCCATGATTGTGTTGCGCGCCCACAACGTCGAGCATAAGATTTGGGAACGCATCGCCAAGGAGACCAAGTTTTTCGCCAAACGATGGTATATCAACCATTTGGCAAGGACCTTGAAAGACTACGAGCTCAACGCCTTGGAGACCGTCGACGGCATTGCCGCCATCACGCGCAAAGACGCCGCATTTTTCCGCAAATACTGCTCGAAGCCCGTTATCGACATCCCTTACGGTGTTTATCCTGAGGAATTTACGCCAAAATCAGAAATTGAAGGCAAGCCCAAGTTCTACCACATTGGTTCCATGAACTGGATGCCCAACGAGGAAGGAATCAGTTGGTTTATCGACGAGGTGCTGCCCAAAACCGTCGAAAAGGTGCCCGATTTTGTCTATCATTTGGCTGGTCGCTCGATGCCCGAATGGCTCACCACGATGAAGAACCCGCATGTCGACGTTGTTGGCGAAGTGCCTGATGCCAAGGCGTTTGTCGCCAACCACGACGTGGCCATCGTGCCGCTACTTTCGGGGAGCGGCATTCGCATCAAGATCATCGAGTCGATGGCGATGGGCAAGACCGTCATTACCACCAGAGTGGGTGCAGAGGGTATCCTTTATGACGAGGAAGTCAACATCATCATCGCCGAGAACAAGGCCAGGATGGTGGAAGCCATTCGCAGCATCAACGAGAACCCGGAAATCGCAGTCCGCATCGGACAAGCCGCTAGGAAACTGGTGGAAGAAACCTACGACAACCGCAAGATCATCGCCCGCCTGCTGATGTTCTATGAGGAAATCAGGCCAGGGAGCAAGATTAGTTTCCTTTAATTTCCTATCTTTGTCCCCTCAATTCAACCGAGATGAAGATTTTTGTCCTACTGCCCCGCATCCCCTACCCGCTCGAAAAAGGCGACAAGTTGCGGGCTTTCAACCAGATAAAGCAGCTCTCAAAACGCAACGAAATCGTTCTTTGCGCCTTGAACGACAACGCAAAAGTCAACGAACAAGACGCTTTTCGCGCTTTGCAACCCTATTGCCAGTCAATCAATTTCATCAAGATTTCCAAGCCGCAAATCCTGTTGGGACTCGTCCGCGCTTTCTTCAAAGGACTGCCCATGCAATGCGGCTATTTCTACAATCGCAAGGCGGCAAAGAAAGTCAACGCCTTGATTGCCAAACACAAGCCCGACATGCTCTTTGGACAGCTGTTGCGCGTGGCGGAATACATCAGGCACAAGGACATTCCGAAAACCATTGACTATCAAGACATTTTCTCTTACGGCATGAAGCGCCGCGCCGATGTGGCCTCGTTCGTCACCCGGCCTATATATAATATGGAGTACCGCCGTTTGGCCAGTTACGAGGCTGCCATCTTCGACGACTTCGACGTGCGCACCATCATCAGCGAACCCGACAGGGCCTTGTTCCCGCATGAGAAGCGCGACGAAATCCTCATCGTGCCCAACGGTGTCGACCACGAGAAATACCACCCGATGGACAGCGAGAAGAAATACGACCTCGTCTTCACGGGCAACATGAGCTACGCGCCCAATGTGAATGCCGTGGAATATTTGGCCAACGAGATCCTGCCCATCGTATGGAAGACCTTGCCCAACGTGAAAATGTACATCGCCGGCGCCACTCCCGACCCGCGAGTGAAGAAATGCGCCAACGAAAAAATCATCGTCAGCGGCTGGCTCGACGACATCCGCACGGCCTACGCCGAGAGTCGCGTCTTCATCGCGCCCATGCGCATCGGCACGGGTCTGCAAAACAAACTGTTGGAGGCCATGTCGATGCGGCTGCCCGCCATCACATCGCCTTTGGCCAACGCTTCGTTAGGCGCAAAACCTAACGAGGAAATCCTGGTCGGCAGCAACGCCCAAGAAATGGCACAACATATCATCACCCTATTGACAGACAAGGAACAAGCCGACCGTCTCGCCCAAGCGGGCTTCGACTTCACGAACCGCGTTTATGACTGGGGCAAGGCTACGGAGGTGATGGAGGAGGCGATGCGCAAAGCCCTGTAGGGGCGACACACCAATAAGCAGGCGACGTAAGTCCCTGCAGCAACCAACCCCAGCCCCGTAGGGGCGACAGCCAATAAGCAGGCGACGTGAGTCCCTGCACAAAACAAGAACAACAAACAACACATAATATGGCACAAACCGACGACAAAAAAATCATCTTCTCTATGGTGGGCGTAAGCAAAATCATCCCGCCTGCGAGACAAATCCTGAAAGACATCTACCTCTCGTTCTTCTACGGAGCGAAAATCGGTATCATCGGCCTCAACGGAGCAGGAAAATCGACCCTGCTGCGCATCATCGCGGGCAAGGAAAAATCCTACAACGGCGAAGTGGTCTTCTCGCCCGGCTATTCGGTCGGTATGCTCGACCAAGAGCCACAACTCGACGACAACAAGACCGTCCGCCAAGTGGTGGAAGAAGGCGTGCAGGAGATCGTCGACATCCTCAAGGAATATGAGGAAATCAACAACAAGTTCGCCGAGCCTGATGCCGACTTCGACAAGCTCATTGCCCGTCAGGGCGAGCTGACCGAACTCATCGAGCAACACGACGCATGGGAACTCGACTCGAAACTGGAACGCGCCATGGACGCGCTCAACTGCCCCGACGGCGACACGCCCGTGCGCAACCTCTCGGGAGGCGAACGCCGCCGCGTGGCCTTATGCCGTCTGCTGCTTCAAGAGCCTGACATCCTGCTCTTAGACGAGCCCACCAACCACCTCGATGCCGAGAGCATCCAATGGCTCGAAAGCCACTTGCAACAATACAAGGGCACCGTCATCGCTGTCACCCACGACCGTTACTTCCTCGACCACGTGGCCGGCTGGATCCTCGAACTCGACCGTGGCGAAGGCATCCCGTGGAAAGGCAACTACTCCTCGTGGCTCGACCAAAAGACCCAACGCCTCGCGATGGAAGAAAAGACCGAGAGCAAGCGCCGCAAGACCCTCGAACGCGAATTGGAATGGGTCCGCATGGCCCCGAAAGCGCGTCACGCCAAGGGCAAGGCACGTTTGGAATCGTATGAGAGAATGCTCAACGAGGACGTGAAAGAGAAAGAGGAGAAACTCGAAATCTACATCCCCAACGGCGACCGTTTGGGTTCGAAAGTCATTGAGGCACACGACGTAACCAAGGCTTACGGCGACAAACTGTTGTTCGAGAACCTCAACTTCAGCCTGCCGCAAGGCGGCATCGTGGGCGTGATTGGACCGAATGGCGCGGGCAAGACAACTTTGTTCCGCCTCATCATGGGCCTGGAAAAACCCGACTCGGGCACCTTCGAAGTCGGCGAGACCGTGAAAATCGGCTACGTCGACCAGCAACACGCTGACATCGACCCCGAAAAGACCGTTTGGGAGGTCATCAGCGGCGGCAACGACATCATCCAGTTGGGCAAACGCAGCATCAACTCACGCGCCTATGTGTCGCGCTTCAACTTCGGCGGCAACGACCAGCAGAAGAAAGCCGGTGTGCTGTCGGGCGGCGAGCGCAACCGTATGCACTTGGCATTAACCCTGAAACAAGAGGCCAACGTCCTCCTCTTAGACGAACCCACCAACGACATCGACGTGAACACGCTCCGCGCCTTGGAGGAAGGCTTGGAGAACTTCGCAGGCTGCGCCGTCATCATCAGCCACGACCGCTGGTTCCTCGACCGCGTGGCCACCCACATCCTCGCCTTCGAGGGCAACTCGCAAGTCTATTTCTTCGAGGGAAGCTACTCAGAGTACGAGGAAAACAAGATGAAGCGCCTCGGCAACGTGGAGCCGAAACGGTTCAAGTACAAGAAGCTCAAAGCGGATTAACCCCGATTATGACCAAAAACACCCAGGGCGTTGATTTTTTTGTCAGCGCCCTGTTATTTTTTTCGCCACATGTGCACCTATATAAAATAAAGAAATTATTTTTGCCGCTCCTAAGACAAACAACAATCCAAATACACCGTAAAATGAAAAAGATTTATTTGACACTATGCCTTTTCGCTGTCGCTTTCGGCAGCCTCATGGCCGGCCCCGTCGACCAACAGAAGGCACAGAAACTTGGTGCCAAGTTCCTGGCCACCACTTCTCTCGCTCAGCGCAATGCTGACATCCAACTCAACTGCGTCGCTGCCGCCACCGACATCACCCGTGGCGCCATCGACTACTACGTCTTCAACGTCAAGAACGGCGAAGGCTTCATCATCGTTTCGGGCGACGACTGCGCCAAGCCCATCCTCGCCTACTCCACCACTGGCAGCTACGACCCGCAAGATGTGTCGGAAGGCTTTGCCTTCACGCTGAAAGGCTTCCAAGAGGAAATCCAATACATGCGCGAACACAACATCGCCGCCACACCCGACATCGTGGCCGAATGGAAACGCGTCAGCGAAACGGGTAGCCTCAACCGTGGCGGACAGACCCGCGCCGTGGTCGACATGCTCTGCCAGACCCTCTGGAACCAAAACTTCCCCTGGAACAGCCAATGCCCTGAAGACACCACGGGCAACGGCGGCCACGTCTACGCCGGCTGCGTAGCCACCGCCATGGGACAGGTGATGAAGTTCTGGGAGTGGCCTGCACAAGGCACCGGTTCGCACACCTACAACCCTCAAGGTTACGCCCAACAAACCGCCAACTTCGGCGAGACCGAATACCACTTTGAGCTGATGCCCAACGTGCTCGACTCGACCAGCACCGAAGACGACTACTACTACATCGCCCAGTTCCTGCACCACTGCGGCATCGCTGTCGACATGCAATACAGCGGCAACGGCAGCGGCGCCTACTCCGAAATGGTGCCCGACGCCTTGCGCAACTATTTCCGCTACACCTGCGACGACCACATCACCAACTACGCTGGTTGGTGGCCAGGCATGGGCTACACCAACGAGCAGTGGGCCCAGATGCTGAAAGACGGCGGCCTCGACGAAGGTCTGCCGCTCTACTACAGCGGACAAGACGACTGCGGCGCTGGCGGCCACGCCTATGTGGTTGACGGCTACGACGAGAACGATTACTTCCACTACAACTGGGGCTGGAGCGGCCGCGACAACGCCTGGTGCCCCATCGGCGCAGCCAACACCACCCGCTACAACTTCAACACGATGGTGGGCTTCACCGGCCACATCATCCCTAACAACGACACCTATTACTCGCGCCCCGACAGCGTGGCTAACATGGCCGTGCTCGAAAACGCCGACTTCAACGGTGTCCGCCTCAACTGGACCAACCCCACGCTCGACCTCAACGGCAACGAACTCACCAGCATCACCTCGGTGACCATCCGCCGCAACGGTGAAGTCATCGCCGAACTGACCGAAGCCCAAGTGGGTGCCAACATGGACTACGACGACAACGGCCTCCAACCCGGCCTCTATGAATACGCCATCTTCGTCACCAACGAAGCCGGCATCAGCCGCACCACCTACCGCACCATCCTCGTGGGCGAGAAGTGCAACATCGTCTTCCAACTCCACGACAGCGCCGGTAACGGCTGGAAAGGCGCCGCCATCAGCATCGCCGACGAAAACTTCAACCGCCTCGCCATCGTCACCATGGACGAAGGCTCCGGCCTCACCGTCGACCTGCCCATGCTGCGCGGCAACCTTCACTTCATCTGGAACCACGGCTGGTACCACAGCTATCCCGAACACGACACCGACGGCGAGTGCTCCTTCACCATCCTCGACTACGATGGCAACGAGCTCTACACCTCCGCCGAACTCGAAGACGGCGTGTTCATGACCTACGAGAACAACTGCGAGCAAGCCCCGCTGGCATGCTATCCTGCCCTCAACCTTGAAGGCGAATACCAATGGCACAACGACGCTGAATTCGGCGTGTATCTCACCTGGAGCAAGCCTGCCACCACCACCTATCTCAACCACTTCAACATCTATCGCTCAGCGACCATCAACAAAGACATGGAGCTGATTGCCGAAGTGCCTTACACGGGTGCTGCCAATTACGAGTATTTCGACGCCACCAACGAGCAAGGCGACTACGAATACAGCGTCACCTGCGTCTTCGTCAAGAACCAAGAGGACTGCGAATCGGAATCGGTTGTCGTTGGCGACCTGATCGTCACCAATGTCGACGAAAACGACGGTGACATCCAAGTCTACCCCAACCCGACCACCGGCCTGCTCAACGTAAGCGGCAACGGCACGATGCACATCAGCGTGAGCAACCTGCTGGGCCAGAAGCTGATGGAGACCACAGCCGAAGGCAACACCACCATTGACCTGATCCAATACGGCCAAGGCATCTACCTCGTGCGCATCGCCACCGAAAACGGCGTCAGCGTGCAGAAGGTGAATGTGAGATAAGATATACACTTGTCTACTAAACAAATCGGGGCGACCGACTTGGCCGCCCCGATTTGTTTTCTTACCACTTCAAGATTTTCTTGAAGTCGTATTCTTCAGGATTCGGTAGGAAAGCCTTGGCAGATTCGTAATCGGCGGGACTGAGGTATTGCAGTCCGTCGTTGAAAATCAACTCGGCCTTCGGGCCGTTCAGGTTCACGAGGCGCGGCTTGATCTTGCCGTTCTCGTCCTCGACGTCCTTCAGGTAAAGCGGCTCAATCTCGCCCTTCGGGTTGGCCGTGACCATGGCGCCACTCACACCCTTGTCGAAGAGTTTCTTCACACCGTAGCCCAACAGCGAGCAATAGGTCAAGTCGTAGCCGTTAGGCTCGACGCAACGGATGCCGTAGCCGATTTCGACGGGACGGCTCTTCACGTTGAGGCCCAAAGCCTTCAGACGTTGCTGCAGCAAGAGGTTGAAGATGTGTGCTTTACTAACATTGCCCAATTCGGGATGGCCATGTTCGTCGTAGGTGAAAGCCACGCCCGACTTCTCGATTTCCTCATCGCTCATGAAGTGGAACACGCCCTCGCTGATGATGACCACACCGTAGTTGACACCCAACAGCTTGCGTTTCACGATCGAGCTGACCACCAACTTGATGATGGCATCGAAAGTGACAGGCGCCTTGTTGAACATCTCGGGGATGACCACCATCGGGCAATGGCAGGCCGACGTCATGCCGAAAGCCAAATGACCCGCCTCACGACCCATGGCCGACACCACGAACCAGTTGCCGCTGGTGCGGGCGTCTTCGTAGATGGTCTGCACCAAATGCACACCAGCGTCTTTGGCGGAATAGTAGCCAAAGGTCGGGCTACCCTCAGGCAACGGCAGGTCGTTGTCGATGGTCTTGGGCACGTGGATATTCTGGATGGGGAAGCCACTGCTGGCCAAGAACTTGGAGATTCTATTCGCCGTGGAAGCGGTGTCGTCGCCACCGATGGTGACCAACAGCTTGATGTTGTTCTTCACGAAGAACTCGGTGTTAAACTCCTCGTTTTTGGGTTTGTAGCGGCTCATCTTCAAGGCCGAGCCACCTTGTTTGAGGATGGCATCGGCATAGAGGAAGTCCATCTCCACCACATCGGGATTGGGCTTGAAGAGGTTCTTATAGCCTTCGTTGAGGCCAAGGACGCGATAGCCGTCCTTGAGGAAGGTCTTGGCCACGGTGCTGATGACCGTGTTGATGCCAGGTGCCGGACCGCCGCCGGCAAGGATCACGATGGATTCTTTCATATTTCTCGATTTAAAGATTTAATATTTAATATTCATAATTTGTCTGCCGGGGTCTTTTGACTCCCCCGCCCTGCGGGCACCCCCTCAAGAGGGGGAAGCCTACCGGGGGCTGGCCTACCGGGGGTCGGCGTACCCGATGTCGGCAGGGGTTTACACCACCTGCCTGCATTGCTGTCGCCCCTTCGGGGCTGCCCTGCCGGACCCAAGTTCCGCGTCGCTTTGCGCTTCCCCCTTTGCAAAGGGGGGCAGGGGGATTCCGAAGACCCGCCTCGCGCCATTCCCATGTCCTTATTCTATCACCAGTTCATCACAGAAAATCCAAGCTTTCTGGCCGGCACCGACGTGTCCCTCAGGGCAGGTGCCGATGGTCTTGGCCACCATCTTCACATAACGGGCCGTGGTGCGCGGCCTCACTTCCATCTCTTGGATGAAAGCGCCGTCGGCATCCACGGGGATGTCGTTCTTCACCTTGCCCACGCTGCGGAACGTCTTGCCGTCGTCGCTTACGAAATACTCCACCTCCGTGGGCATCCAAATCCACGAGTAGATCTCCTGCAAGAAGCTGCCCGCCACGCGGTTGAGTTTCTTGGGCTGACCCAAGTCGACAGTGGCGATGAGGTCGACACCATAGTAGCCCTGCCATGTGCCTGTGCGGAAGTTGTCGCTACCACGCAGATGGTCGATAAGGGCCTTGGTGCCACCAGCGGCATATTGCTCGTTGTACATGTTCTCGACCTTCACCGAACGATTCGCGTCAATCAGATAATAGCTCGCTTCGATGGGCTGGCTCCAACGCGCTCCGTCTTGGGAATTGAACTTGGCAGCAGCACGTATCGTCGCATTGTCCTTGAGGCAAAGTGGCTTCTCATACAACACACCGTTTTTCTTCGGTTCACTGCCATCCAAAGTGTAGTAAATCTCCACGCCCTCAACAGGATGGTTCATGCTGACCATCAGGCTGTCGAAGAAGGTGTCTGACAGCGCATCGATGGTCGGGACGATGACGATGCTGGGGCCATGGGTGAGCACCACAGGGCAATGCTCGGGTTGCGTGGCCCAGGTCGAGTTAGGTTGATCTGTCATGGTGAATTCCAAAGTGCCGCCGTTGTACACATCCTCAAAGGTGATAAAGCTGTCTTCCAAAGGTTTGCCGTTAAGTTTCACCGACTGCACATAGCAGTTCTGGTCGCTCAGGTTCTTGGCGATGACCTCAAACGTCTTGCCGTTTTCAATGGTCAGTTTGACGTTTTGGAAGCGCGGCAGACCCAACACATAGTAACCCGAAGCGGGCGTGGCGGGATAGAAGCCCATGCAGGAGAACACTGCCCAAGCCGACATCTGGCCGCAGTCCTCGTTGCCGCAATAGCCGTCGCGACGGTCGCTGTAGAAGTCGTCCATCACCTGTTTCACGTAATGTTGCGTCTTGGTGGGCTGACCCACGAAGTTGTACATGTAAATCGTGTTGTGGCTCGGCTCGTTGCCGTGGGCATATTGTCCGATGAGTCCCGTGATGTCGGGCTGCACACGTCCCGTCAAATTCTCAGGGGCGTTGAAGAGGGCATCGAGTTTGGCAGCGTATGCCTCGCGACCGCCCATCAGGTCGATGTGGCCGTTCACGTCCTGCGGCACGAAGAAACCGTATTGGTAGGAGTTGGCCTCGGTCAGCGTGAAGTTAACCTGTGCGGGGTCGAAGGGACGCATCCAGCCACCGTTGCGCCGACCTTGGAAGAACTGGTTTTCGGGATTGAAGATATTCTTGTAGTTCTGTGCGCGAGCGTAAAACTCCTCGGCAATCTCGGTCTTGCCCATGTCTTCGGCCATGCGGGCGATGCACCAGTCGTCGTAGGCATATTCGAGGGTCTTGGAGACGGCCTCGCCTTCGCTCTCAATCGGGATGTAGCCATATTTCATGTAAGCCCCCATGCCACGGAAGTCGTCTTTCTGGCTCGCCACCATGGCTTCGAGGGCTTTCTCGGTGTCAAAGTCGCGGATGCCCGCAAAATAAGCGTCGGCGATGACGGGGATGGCGTGGTTGCCAATCATGCAGTAGGTCTCGTTGGCGGCCAATTCCCAAACGGGCAGCATGTGGTGCGGGTTGGTCTCGTACTTATTAATAAAGGTGTTGATGAAATCGAGGGTGCGCTCGCGCTCCATCAGGCTGAAGAGCGGGTGCAGGCTGCGGAAGGTGTCCCACAAGGAAAACACGGTGTAGACGGGCCGTTCCGAATTGTAAACCTTCAGGTCGTGGGCGCGATAGCGTCCGTCGGCATCGCTGAAGAGGTTGGGCGCAATCATAGTGTGGTAGAGCGCGGTGTAGAACACGGTCTTGTCTTGTTCCACGTTGCCGGCCACCTCGTAGCGTTTCAGCTCGATGTTCCATTTGTCGTAGGCCTTTTGCTTCAAGGCATCAAAGTCGAAGTCGCCATCGGCAAGCTCGGCCTTCAGGTTGTTCTTCGCGCCTTCCACGTCGACGGCGGAGAGGGCGATGCGCATGACGACAGGCTCTCTATTAGAATCAGGGAAATGGAAATAAGCATACATTGCCTTAGGTTTAGGCATAGGCTTGCCTGCATTTTTAGGATCATCAAAGTAACCGCAATAATCATAACCTATTTTAGGTTCCGCATCCAGCTCCAATTCAAAAGGCTTTGAAAACTCTGCATAAAAATACAGGTACTGGTCCTTGGCCCAATCGCGCGTGCGGCGGAAACCGCTGATAGCATGGTCATTTTCCACATTAATTTCTGATTCATAAACATACTCATCATTCACGCCATGCTGCATATCAAGCATTAGATTCTGTATGCCTTTTTCTGGGTAAGTGCAGCGCATCATACCCACTCGATCTCCTGTGGTCAATTCAACCTTTACGCCATCATCCAACACCACGGAATAAAAACCCGCTTTTGCATCTTCATCTTCGTGGTTAAAGAAAGCATGAGTGGATAACGAGTCATAATAATACGAACTAACTTCCTTGGGAGAATCCGTTTCAGGAACAAAGTCGCTAACAAACGGCAGAAACCTAAAGTCGCCATAATCGGAGCAGCCGGTGCCGCTGAGGTGGGTGGTGCTGAAGCCGAGGATGGTATGGTCGGAGGTGTGGTAGCCCGAGCAGCCGTCCCAGTCGTTCATGCGGGTGTCGGGGCTGAACTGCACCATGCCGAAGGGCACGGTGGCGCCCGGGTAGGTGTGGCCGTGGCCGCCCGTGCCTATGAACGGGTCGACGTAGTTGGCCGGATCAGTGACATACTCAGCCTTGGGCTGCTGCTCTGTGCAGGCCGCAAGTGCCAGAAGGATTAAGGGGAGGAATAGTTTTTTCATATATTATTTATTTTAGTTGTTCATTATTCTTTATTTCGTGTCGTCGCTTCGCGTCATATCACACCTTATTAATTAAATAACGTCCTTTTTCGAGGCGGTAAAGATAGAAATAAAAATTCTTGGTTTTGCATACGACGGCGTTTTTTTCTTGGCACGGATTTTGTTCATTTTCGAAAATTGTTCAAAAAAATGACGATTTTACTGCCGATTATTTCAAAATGCGTATATTTGCAGCCCAAAAAAAGAATCATTTCAAACAATTAACCAACTAAATTCAAACATCATGAAGAAAGTATTATTCATGTCACTCGCAATGGCCGTCGCCATGACCGGCTTTGCACAAATGAAAGGCGTTAGCCCCGAAGCCAAGAAGGCCTCGGTGACCCGCCAAAAACCCAGCGCTGTCAGAACCATCGACGGTGCTGCTGCCCAAGGCATCCAATTCAACATGCCTCAAAACATGGTCAACAACGCCTCAAGAGGTACCGAAGACTTCGATGAGTACACGGTCATGACCACCAACTACGACCTGCAGTCGAACAGCGCCCTCGGCAACCGCATTGCCACTTGGGCCGACGGTAGCGCCTCCATCGTCATGACTTGGGACCACTCCAACAGCACCAGCTTCCCGGATCGTGGCGCTGGCTATAACTATTTTGACGGTTCATCTTTCGGCGACGAGCCTGAAATGCGCCAAGAACCCATGAGATCAGGTTGGCCGAGCATCGCTGCCTGCGGCGATGGCGAAGTCCTTGTCTCACACGCCACCGGTACCAACGTCTATTATCGTCCCACCAAGGGCGAAGGCGAATGGGAACTCGTGACCAACCTTAACTTCACATGGCCCAGAGTGGTCTGCAGCGGTGAAAACGACGAGTACATCCACATCGTGGGTGCCGAGCAAATCTCCATGCCCGACGGTTCACTCGACAACCATGTCTACTACGTCCGCATCAAACACGAAGGCGACAGCTGGGACATCAGCGAGCCTGTCGACTTCCCCGGCCTCGACAACGACCTCAACGGTGCCTACCGTAACCAACTGAGCGCCGACGACTACGTGATGGCCGCCAATGGCAACAACGTGGCCGTGATGATGGCCTCCTACACCACCGATGTGTTCTACATGATTTCGCACGACAACGGCGAGACCTGGGAGCACCAAGTCGTGGCCCCCTACGGTATTGCCGGTGCTGACGGCGAACCCGTCCACGCCATCAACTTCGCCGACTATCCGGAAGGCATGACCGACTCCATCGTCACGTCCGACAACTCGCACAGCATCGCCATCGACGACAACGGCACCGTGCACGTTGCCTTCGGCCTGCTCCGCTGGAGAGTCTCCGATGCCGAGCACTACACCTCATGGCCTGGCTACAGCTTCGGCATCGTGTATTGGAACTCGGATTACGTCAACGAAGAAGGCGGCCACGAAATCCTGCCTTACGGTCGCTGGAGCCAAGACTCGCAATTCCCGTCCTACTATGCCGAAAGAGGCTTTGCCTACACCCTCATCAACGAGCGTATCGACGCCATGGCTGAAGTCGACGGCCGCCAACACCTCAACTACTTTGGCATTGTCGACGAGAACATGAACGGCACCATCGATATCGACTTCAGCACCTACATCGACTACAACGGTTGGAGCTACCGTTCCCTCGGCACGAGCACCATGCCCGCCATCTCTGTCGACAACCTCGGCAACGTGGCCATCGCTTTCAGCACGCTCTCCGAAACCAGAGTGAACGGCGCCAACGGCTGCTCCTACAGAACCCTCTACGTCACCCTGAAGGACATGGAAGGCAACTGGCTCGCCGACGAATACGGCATCAACCTCTGCGAAGACTTCATGCACGCCTACGACGAGGCCTATCCTTGCGTGGCCGCCACCAACGGCTACAACGCCCAATTCTGGGTTGCCTACTCAGCCGACGAAAACCAAGGTCTCTACCTCGACATCACCGACTCCCACCCGAACAGCAACATGGGTGTCCTCACCGAGAACTACACCTATGCCTGCCTGATCAGACCCGAAGGCTGGGGCGTCGAAGAAAACGAGGCCGTCAACCCGATGACCAGCACCCGCGTGTATCCCAACCCCGCCACTGACGTGCTCAACATCGAAGTGAACGCCTCGCAGGCTTCAGAGATGAGCATCAGCGTCTACAACATCATGGGCCAAAACGTGATGAACCAAAACGTGAACATCACCACCGGCATGAACACCCGCAGCATCAGCACCAGCGAGCTCAGCAGCGGCATCTACTTCGTGACCGTCAAGGCCAACGGCTTTGAGAACACCATGAAGTTCATCGTGAAGTAAGTTTTCCCTTACAGTATACGAAAAAAAGGAGACCCGTTTGGGTCTCTTTTTTTTTGGTAGTCCATGCGTCGCTTCGCGTCATTGCGAGGGAGGCACGACCGAAGCAATCCAGAAAACAACACTCCTGGACTGCTTTGCCACGCTTTGCTCGCAACGCCTCGCAGTGACGCCAAGCGTGGTGGCGCAAAACGAAAAAAAGAAAAAAAAACTTGCAAATCCGAAAAAAACACTATCTTTGCCCCGACTAATCGTCCACAAAAAGACCATAACGACAACAAACTATCCACTCAATTAATAATTAAAACCACACAAAATGAAAAAGGTATTTACTTTATCCTTAGCCTTGCTGATGGCCACCGCCGGCTTTTCGCAAGTGAGAAAATCGACGTTAAGCAACGACATGAAGAAAGCCGCCACAGTGCAGCACTTCAGAGGCACCGAGACACCCAATCTCGACAACGTGCAAACCGAGCCCAACATGGTGCGCTGGGACGACTTCGGCCAAGGCGAGCTCGACTACACGACCTACGACTGGCAGTCGAACTCAGGCTACCTCAACAGGGTTGTGACCTGGCCCGACGGCAAGGTCAACTTTGCCTACACCATCTCATCCGATGCCAACTACTCCGACCGTGGCACAGGCATCGGCACCTACGACTCGAACACCGATGAATGGATTCCGCTCGGAGGCCGCATCGAGAACGAGAGAACCGGCTTCGGCGTCATCGCCCGCTACAAGGAGAACGGCCTTGTGGTGGCCGCTCACACCGCCAACGACCTGAAAATCTTCATCGTCGAAGACAAGGACAACATGACCCCCAACAGCGTCCAGTATTCAATCAACACGGCCAGCGCAGTGTGGAGCCACCCGTCGGTGATGACCTCGGGCCCCAACCGCGACATCATCCACTTGGTGGGCGCCGAGTTTGACGACGGCGACCCCGACGGCGACGGCGTTGAGCACGGCATCAGATACTGGCGCTCGTCGGACGGCATGACCTGGGACAAGGAATGCGTCGCCCTGCCTTACCTCTCAGCCGAATACGGCACCGAGCACGGCACCAACGGCTACTACTTCATGGAGACCACCGACGATAACTGCCTCGCCCTCGTCATCAACACCGGCAACACCGACGGCATGGTGCTCTATAGCTACGACGACGGCGAGACCTGGGAAAGAAAGGTCTACTTCCACGACCCCGCCCCGGGCGTGCTGCTCGACAATTCGTTCTGCTATCCCCGTTGGACCTCCGCCCTTTGGACCGCAAACAAGGACCTCATGATGGCCTACGAATACAACTATAGCGACCACCAAGGCCACTATGGCCCGTCGTACGGCGGCGTCGCCTTCTGGAGCGAGTATCTGCCCTACCGCGGAACCTCGCTGCCACAATTTGGCGTCGACCCCAACAACCCGATGCCTCCCACCCCAGGCCAGCCTTTCATCATGGACAGCGCCTACATCAACCAAGACATCGAGCTTTCCAACTGGTATTGGAGCAACGCCAACCACGAAATGTGGCCTGAGTATTTCGGCTACCTGACCACCCTGACCGACGAAGGCGAATGGGAAGACCCCTACACCGCCACCTCATGGAACATCGAGAACGTGAACGACCTGAAAGATTTACACGGCATGTACAACGTGGGTAACACCGGTTTCCCGATGCTCTGCAAGGTGAACGACAGCGACCACGACCTGGTGGCCGTTTGGAGCTCGCTCGACGAGAACAACAAGGACGGTGCCGGCAAGTATTTCTTCAAGCTCTTCGCTGCCTACTCCGACAACGGCGGCCTGAGCTGGAGCCACATGGAGCACCTCACCAAAGACTTCATGTTCGCCTATTCGGAATGCGTCTATCCGTTGGCCACTGTGATTGGCACCAAGCTCATCGTGGCCGCACAACTTGACGCCGAAACAGGCACCTACGTCCAAGGCGACGAGGGAACCGCCGACGACAACTACTACCAAGGCTTCACCTTCGAGCTGACCGACCTCTTCCCGAACCTCGATGTTGAGGAAGTGAGCCACGTCACCAACATGAGCGTGTATCCCAACCCCGCCATCGACCAACTCAACGTCATCCTCAGCCAAGACGAGGCCATCGCGATCTACAACGTCATGGGCCAACAAGTGATGAACGTGGAAGGCCACGTTGGCGGCAACACCATCAACATCAGCAACCTCAGCGCTGGCGCCTACTTCGTCAAAGCCGGTAGCGCCACCCAGAAGTTCATCGTGAAGTAAGTTTTCACTTACAGCAATACGAAAAAAAAGAGACCCAAACGGGTCTCTTTTTTTAGTCCTCCATTCGTCGCTTCGCGTCATTGCGAGCAAAGCGAAGCAATCCAGAAAAGCAACGCCCCTAGACTGCTTCGTGCCTCGCAGTGACGCAAAGCGTGGTGGCGCAAAACGAAAAAAACTCAAAAAAAACTTGCAAATCCAAAAAAAACACTATCTTTGCCTCGTATAAACTCCAAAAAAAGGAAATAACAACAACAAACTATCCATCATTATTAATTAAAACCAATTCAAAATGAAGAAGTTATTTACTTTAGCACTGGCCATGTCGGTTGCCTTCACGGGCTTCTCGCAAGTGGCCAAGGTGTCGAGCAACGCCGGCACGAAGCAAGCTGCCCAAACCATCGGCGTTTCGGGCAACGAAATGTTCCAAAACGTGGGTAATCAATCCAACATGGTCCGCAGCGACATGGAGTTGGACTACACCTTCTATGACTGGCAGACCAACACGGCCGCCAAGAACCAAACGATGAACTTCCCCGATGGTTGCGTGGGCATCTCCTACGTCTACTCGGGCGACCAGAACCACTCCGACCGTGGCACCATCATCGCCATTTACGACCCCAGCAAAGACGAATGGACCACGAGCGGCGGCAAGATCGAAGACCACAAGACCGGCTTTGGCTGTGCAGCCCGCTATGGCGAAAACGGCATCGTGGTGGTTTCGCGTAACCCCGTCACCTACACCTGCGAAGTCTACATCATCGAGGACAAGGACAACCTGCCTCAAGGCGACCTGGCTCCCATCTATGTGATGCCCGGCAACCAAGACGAGCACAACCCGCACTTCCCCGCTGTGATGTGCAACGGTCCTGACCACAAGAACATCCACATCCTCGTCACCGCCTTGGACGAAGTGACTCCCGATGGCCAAACCAACCCCTTCTACTACTTCCGTTCGATGGACGGTGGCACCACTTGGGATGAGTACATGACCATCCCCGAGTTGGGTCGTCAATTCTGCCCCCAATACGGTTCGGGCCAAGACGCCTACTTCATCGAGAACACCGGCGGCAACAGCCTGAGCATCGTGGTGAACACCCGTCGCGGCAACGGCATCGTGCTGACCTCCACCGACAACGGCAACACCTGGAGCACGAAGCAGTTCTACCATCACCCTGGCATCGAAGTCGACTACGGCGAGAACCTCGGCTATCTGTATCCCCGCTGGACCTCGGCCTTGTTCGACAACAGCGGCAAGCTCCACCTCGCCTACGCCGTTGGCGGTGGCAGCGGTGATGCCACTTCAACGAGCTACTATCCCCTCATCGGTGCCGTTGGCTACTGGAGCGAAGACATGCCTTACCACGGCACGACCACTCCCGAATTTGGCGGCGACCCCAACAACCCGATGCCTATGACCCCCGGCGAGCCTTTCATCATGGACTCCGCCTACCTGTGGTACGACATCTACCGCTCATGGTGGTTATACAGCGATGCCCCGCACGACATGTGGCCCGAATTCATCGGCTATGTTACTCCTTTGGATGAATATGAAAACCCGCTCGAGGATCCCTATTCAGCCACTACATTCATGGATTGGAACTCATTGGACAAGGACAGCCACGGCCACTATAACGGCGGTACCGTCGACATGCCCGTGTTAGTCAAGACTGCCAACGACGACCTGATGGTTGCCGTGTGGATTGGCCTCGACGAGCACAACGGCACTGGTGGCGCTCTCAGCAACCAGTACTTCATGAAGCTCTTCTGCCGTGCCTCCATGGACCATGGCCGAACCTGGACCCCCATGCTGAACCTCACCAACGACTTCATGTACCAATACAGCGAATGCGTTTATCCGCAAGCTGCCATCTCGGGCAACACCCTCGTGGTGGCCTGCCAGATGGACGGTGAACCCGACTCGTTCCTCATTGGCTCCGGTGGCGACGTCATTCCGGACGACAACTACTACCAAGCCTTCACTTACGACCTGACCGAACTCTTCCCTGGATATGATGGCGTTGAGGAAGCCACGGTGACCAACACCAGCATGAACCTCTACCCGAATCCTGCCGTCGACCAACTCAACATCACCCTCAACCAAAGCGCCGAGATCGTGATCTACAACATCATGGGCCAAAAGGTGATGAGCGTGGAAGGCCGCATCGGTGGCAACACCATCAACATCAGCTCGCTGAGCAGCGGTGTCTACTTCGTGAGCGCCGGCAATGCCACACAGAAGTTCGTTGTGAAGTAAACCCTTTCACAAGGAGCAACAAAAAAGGAGGCTTCGGCCTCCTTTTTTTATTGCTCCTTTCGGCGGTTGACCACGTCGGTGGCGAGAAAGACCGCCTTGCGATAGGAGTCGGGAGTCGCCTTGTTTTGGTTGGCAATGTCGTAGCCAGGCCCGTGCAAAGGCGCGGCGCAAACCACGGGCAAGCCAGCCCAATAATAGGCATAGCCATCGGTGGAGAGCATTTTCAGCGGCAAAACGCCTTGCTCGTAATGCAGGGCCAGCACCGCATCGTATTTCTTCCACAGCCCATTGACGAAAAGCTGCGAGGCCGAGAAAGGCCCAAAGGCAAAGATGCCCTTACGCTGCGCATCGCCCACGGCCTTGACCACCTTGTCGTCGTCGCCCTCGACACGCGAGCCGCAATGCGGATTCAGCCCCATGACGGCGATTTTGGGCGAGCCAATGCGGAAGTCGGTCTTCAAGGCCGAAGCCAAAGTGATGAGTCGCGCCACAAGGAAACGGATGTCGAGCTGCGCGATGGCATTGCTGAGCGGCACATCGGCGGTAGCCAAACCAATTCGCATCGAGCCGTTCACGATGAGCTGCAACGGCGTTTCCTCCTTATAGAAGGAAAGCAGGTACTGGCTGTTGCTCTGCGCCAGCACCGCGTTGTCAGGAGCCATCACCAAAGCGTCGACATAGCCGTTGCGAAGGTCCTCGGTGGCCCTTTTCATCGACAGCGCCGACATTTCGGCAGACACATCGGAAGGCACGCCCGGCTCAATCTTCAACTCGTTCTCCACGATATTGATGATGTTGAACTTCTTGTCCCACGCCTGCCGCGCATCGCGGGTCAACGAATAGTTGGGGCTGTCCATGCCGAAATTCTTCTTGTAATAGGAAAAAGCCTTCGATTGCCCATACAAGACAGGCGTCAACGACTCGAACATCCGAGCGTCGGAAAAAGCCTTAAGCGTGATTTCGTATGCAATGCCATTGAAGTCACCCTGACTAAGGCCAATGCGGGGATTTTGGGAGGGGGTAGTGGTTGCTTGCATAGGCAAAAAATTTACAATGCTGAATTTCAACGGGAAATCAGCCTTCAAAATTAGGCAATAAAATCAATAAAACAAAGGAAAACTGAAATTTTTATGAAAAAAGTGCGTTTTTGAAGCCTTTTACGATGGTTTTGGTGGCTCCAAGCTGCGAATTAAGGTAGTCGAGGCAGGTTTTTGAGGCCTTTTGATAGAAAACCTCGTCGGTCATCAAGCGGCTGAAAACCGTGGCTAACCCCTCGGCGTCGGCAATCGAAAACGCCCCTTGCAGCGCCACTAAGTCGACGGCTTCGCGGAAGCTCTTGTATTTTGGCCCAAACACCACGGGGCAGCCAAAGGTGACAGGCTCCTGGATGTTGTGGATGTTGACACCGAAGCCGCCGCCGATATAGACGAACCGCGCATATTGGTAGAGTTGGGAAAGGATGCCGATGGTGTCGAGGATTAATATCTTTATGGGTCGGTCCTTCGACAGGCTCAGTGAGCCTGATGGCTGGTCAGAATTTAGTTCGGTGTACCGTAGGCTGTCGGGGAACATGGCCCGGATTTGGTTGACATGTCCTTCTGAGATGTCGTGGGGCGCGATGATGAAACAATAGTCGTCGGGCATGGTCGCGACGAACGGGGCCAGCAGCTTCTCGTCGGGCGGCCATGTACTGCCCGCGATGATGCACTTGCGTCCGCCAATGAACCGCTCGATGTCGGCGAAAGGCTTGGCCTGCTGGGCGATGGCCGCCACACGGTCGAAGCGCGTGTCGCCACAAACGGTAACGTTGCCAAAGCCATGCTTCTGGAGTAACCGCTCCGTTGTTTCGTCTTGCACGAAGAAATGCGTCACATTGTCCAACTGCTTGCGGAACTTCGCGCCATACCATTGGAAGAAATACGATTCAGGCTTGAGGATCAAGGAGATGTAGAACAAGGGGATGCCTGCCTGCTTCAAGGCATGCATATAGTTGAACCAAAACTCGTATTTGATGAAGAAAGCCGCCACAAAACAATGCCTTCTGACCCATTGGGCGGCATGGCGGGGCGTGTCGGTGGGCAGATAAAGCACCTCGTCGGCCAAGGGATAGTCCTTGCGGATCTCGTAGCCCGAAGGCGAGAAGAACGACAGTAGGATCTTGTATTGCGGGAAGGCCTTTTTCAGCGCCTCGATGACGGGACGGCCTTGCTCGAACTCGCCCAACGAGGCAGCGTGGAACCAAATCCATGCGTCTGGCTCAGTGGCCTTTTCTGCCGCAGCCGGGCCTTTCGACAGGCTCAAGACCCCTTGTTTCTTACGGCCTTCAACCCATTGCTTGGCCTTGGCGTTGCCGAAGAGGGCCGCCACTTTGACTCCGAATGAATAAAGGTGGACACCTATGGTGTAAAGGATCATCACGCTTAGTAATAGTAGAAGTCTTGGGGTTGGCGCTCGTAGGTCGGGATGTTCCACGTGACGCGAATGCCGAAATAGAGGTCGTTGTAACGTTTGTTGGGATCGGTGCGGCCCACGGGTTCCATCACGCCCGTTTCGGGATTGGTGAACACGCGGAAGTCGTAGTCGCGGAGGTCGCGGGTGCGGGCATAGGTCACCTCAAGCGCGATGCTCACGTTGAGCAAACGGGTGTCGTTCAGCAAGAGATAACCCGTTTCGAAGTGCACCGCCGGGCCGCCACGCATACGGTCGTAGCCATATTGGTAGTCGCCATGCACTTGATAAGGCGTGTTGAGCAAGGCCTGTTGGTAGTCAACCTTGATGCGAGTGCGGAGGTAGCCCAAGCCAGCCTGCACGAAAATACCGCAGTTGGGGTTGGGACCGAGCGAAAACAGCTTGCCCACCTGCCCTTGCAAGTGAAAGCCACGCTGGTTAACCTCGAAAGTGGAGATATTGCCTGCACTACCAATGATTTCGCCATCGACGGTGGTGATGCCTTCGCCAAAAATCTCCATGCGGTCGATGTTCATCCTGCTGCCAAAAATGAAATTGCCATTGGCCGTTAGCAGCCAGTTCGATGCCGTCTTGTAGACAAAGCCACCGCCCACATTATGGTTGACGCCATACAAATCCTTGGTGTCGAGTGCCGGCAATTGGAAGGCGTACCCGACTTGGAACATGGCCACGGGGATAGGCTCTTTCATGATGTCTTTGGGCTGTTGGGCCAACGCATTGGCCACGATGCCGAGCAAGAGGAATAGTGAGATAAAGACTTTGCGCATGGTAAGGTTGTTTCAATCTTAAACGAAAGATTCTGTGTTTTAGTATCAATCGGCAAAAATAAGAAAAAGGTCGCCTCGCAGCGAGGCGACCATTAATTTCATGTCAAAAAAAGACATTACATTTTCACCACGCGGCGGACGAAGGTTTCGTCGTCCTTGCGGATGCGAAGCATGTAGATGCCGCTGTCGAGGTTGTCGATCTGGCAACTATCGTCTTCCACCTGGAAGCTCCTGACGAGTTTGCCCTCAACATTGTAGATGTCGATTTGGCTCATACCGGCGCACTCGACGGTGAACTTGTCGACTGTCGGGTTGGGGAAGATGTTGACCATGCCGTCGTTTTCGTCGATGCCGGCGAAATAGTTGGCGCAAACTTCATTGGAATGGGCGGAGATGCCCTTTTCGTACACGGCCTTCACCGTATAGCAGTGCTGCATATTGAGAGCCATCTCGGTGTCGTCGTATTCCATGGCGGTGAGACCTTCGGCAATCAGCTCGTAGTCGCGGAAGAGCGCGTAGGAAACCGCTCTGTCGACGCTATTCCAAGCTGTGGCTATCTTGCCTTCGCGCACGTCGGTGATGCGGATTTCGGGCACCACATTGATGACCTCGAAATCGAATCGGGCAGTAAAGGCCACGCACTCGTCGCCATAGTCGGGCATCACCTCAATAAAATGACTGCCTTCCAAGGCTGTGGTATAAGACGGCGTTTCAACCGTTTCGGGCAACAGCCAATCGTTGTCGATCATAACCTTATAGGACTCTGCATCGCCATTCCATGTGATGGTAACCAAGGCACCTTCAAACGAATAGTCGAAGCCATCCACGCCAGCGCACACGTTTTGCGTCAGGCTGACCGGTTCGGAATTGCAACCAAAGTTGGAATGCGCCACCACGCTGATCGTGTTCGTTCCGACTTCGGCAGCAAACACGGCATCCGAAGAATAAACCGTTTGGGCATCCGCACCGTTGCAGGTGACTTCATAATAGCTGTCGTTCGACGATCCATCCCACTGGAAATGCAACATGCCGTCAGCATCCAATTTGACGAATCTCAGGTTCTCGACGGGCTTGCTGTAGCAGATTTCGATTTCGTTTTTAATCGTATAACAGCCCTCGAATACGGGTTCCACCGTGACTGTGGTCACCCCGTCTTCCACAATATAAGGATATGTTATATCTGAAACAAGTGACATCTGCCCGTTGACCGTAATTTCATAATATTCAACGCCTTCGATTTCATCCCACCATATGAGGGCTATGTTGCCAACCAAATTGTAAGACAGATTCTCAACTGCGCCAACAACACAAACTTGAACGTGGGCATCTTTCTCGCAACTTTCAAAGACAGCTTTCACAGCCACATCATGTTGACCGACAGTCACATTGAAGGCATAATTCAATTCATTCGTCGTACCGACCTGCTCATTATCCATAAAGATTTGGTATTCAACCAATCCCGTAGGATCTTCGGGGGCATCCCAAGTGAGGGTGAGCAGCAGGTCGTCGTTCAAGTTATAGGCCAAATTCTGCACGGCGCTGCACAAAGAAACCTCCACTTCGGTGCAAACAAACTCGCTCTGGCAACCGTCGTAGGCGGCATAGACGCAATAGTTGTAAAGGCCTTCGGGCACATCGGGGTCGGTGAAGGTCAGCCCTTCAACCAATTCGAGAAGCTCGGTGTCGCGATACACCTCATACCACGCGGGCGTGCCGCTTTCGGGGGCTTCCCAAGTGAGAATCACATCACGACCATCCAATTCATAGGCCAAGTTGCGTATGGGGTCGCAGAACTCAGGCATCCCACTACCGCCGCTGCAATTGACGTCAAAGGTTTGCGTGCCATTGAAGCCACCACTGTTCTGATAAATGGTCGTGCCGTCTTCGTAAGAGATCACGAAGCTGCACTCCGAGGTCCACTGTCCGTTGGTCCAGGTGAGCGACACGGTGCAGCCCGAAGCCAAGTTGCGGGTGTAGGTGGCCGTGCTGCCGCTCTGCACGGTCATTTGCTCGGAAGGCGTGCCGTCGGAATAGCTCACGTTGAGGTAATTGCCTTGCCAGCCGTCGCCATAGGAGTCGGTGAGCGAGAAGATGACGTTGCAGGCGTTCTTGTAGTCGAAATTCAAGACGGTGTGGCGACCGTTGGCATCCACCAAGTCGAGGGTGAAGGGGATGGCGAAATCGGCAGGCGCGGCAGCATCCAAAGTGATGTTGAAGTCGGCATAGCCCATCAAGTCGGCGCCAATCGTGCCATAGGGCTTTTCGGCTTCATGTATGGTGACGAACTCGTAGTCGGACGACAAGGTGCCCACCACGGTTTGGACCAACTCGTTACCGGCATTGTCGATGAAAATGCGTAAGTCGGCGGTCTCGCCCGGATTGAGCAAGCCATTGGCGTTGTCGTCGTTCAAGACGGCGGTGGCACCATATTGCAGCAGGTAGTCATAAACTGGCACGTTGAAGTTGAACGAACCCGTTTGCTCGCCATCGACATAAATCGAAATCGTGAACTTGATTTTCTCGTTGGCCGTCACGGCATCGTTGACCGAGAAGGCGAAAACATCGGTGAGGGTTATCGTTTCGTTGGCGGCAAAATTGGGGCATTCGGCTTCGCCATCGACGATTGTAGCATTCACGTTCTCAGTAGACAATGCAACTGAAACATTGGCTACAGGAGCATCGGTGACATTTTTGAGCATGACCGACATCGTGACCGATTCGCTTGGGTTGAGGTGATGGTTGCCGTTGCCCGTCGCGTCGTTGATTTCGTAGGCTTCGTATTTGATGGCACCCAATTGGATGGCCTCGATAGCGGCCAACACGTTGACTCGGCCAAAGCCGTAGATATTGCTCTTGCCTTCGGCCAAGGGCACGGCGGTTTCTTCAAGGATGCGGCACACGTCGGCGGGTGTCAAGTTGATGTCCTTGCTCAGCATCAAGGCCATGCAGCCCGCAGCGCAAGGCGTGGCCATCGAGGTGCCACTCATGGAAGTGTAGCCCGTGTTGCTTTGGTAATTAATCGACTTGATGTCGACACCGGGGGCGCACACGTCGGGGCGGATGAGGCCAATGCCCGGGTTGTAGGCATAGTCGCCAAACTCGGTGTTCGACCAAGTGACGGGGCCATGCGAGGTGAAGTAGGCGGCGGCATCGTTGTAGTCGACGGCACCGATACACACCGAGCAGCTCTCCTTACCAGGATTCTCGTTCTGCACAGGATCTATATAAGGCGGAGGGCAGCTGCCTGGCACGCGCACGTTGTTAGGGATGGGGTATTGCCATTGGCTGTCGCCTTCGTTACCGGCAGCGATGGCGGCCACCACACCGGCATCCAGGGCAGCCTCGCAGGTGTGGCGAAGCAGAGTACGCTCGGAGATGGAGGAATTGGCCACGCCCAACGACATGCTGAACAAGTCGCAGCCATGCCCGACGGCCCATTGGATACCCGCCGAAATGGCATCGGCACCGCCACTGCCTTGCGCGTTCAAGCACTTGACGCACATCAGCGTGGCATCGGGAGCCATGCCGGTTTGCGAGGCACCATGCCCGTCGCCACACACCGTGCCCGAGCAGTGCGAGCCGTGGCCGTGGTCGTCCATCGGGTCGTTGTCGTTGTTATAAACGTCGTAGCCGTGGTTGGGGAATTCCGATCCGCCGTCCCAAAGGTGCTCGGCCAGGTCGACGTGGTTGTAGTTGACACCCGTGTCGATGACGGCCACCACCACGCCCTGACCCGTGTAGCCCAAGGCCCACACTTGGTCGGCACCCACTTGGGTGACGTTAGGCGTGATTTCGCGCGTGTCCGAAGCGGGACGAGCCACTTCGCCATCGGGAATCCAGTTTCGTTCGATGGCATAGCCAATCATCTCAATGTCATTGCGTTGCGCAAGGCTTTGGATGGCAGTCTTGTTGGCCTCGAAGCTCAAGGCGTTGGCCATCCAGAGGATGTTAGGCTCGGTGGTCATGCCGTGGCGTTGCATTTCTGCAAGGGCATGACGCAAGTCATACTGTGAAGCCGTAGCATAGGCTTTCAGCTCGTTGACCACAAACTCGCGGCGTTCGGAGCGGTTGACAAAATAGTCGGCACGGCGGTTCATCTCCGCACGGTCGTAATGCGACTTCATGATGACGACGACCTTGATCATCTCATCGTCGCTGCGGCGACCCATTTCCTCAGTCAGAAGCGGGTCGATGGTTTGGGCATATCCCCCAATGCAGAGGATGGCCGTCAAGATAAGGAATAATAACTTTTTCATATCGAATGACTTTGAATTTGAAGTGCAAATGTAAGAATGTTTTGGGAATGTCGTATCTTTGCAGCCCAATTTTTACCCATATATGGAATATAAATACACTGAATCCGTCCTTCCCAACGGAATCAGGCTGATACATGAGGAAAAACCAGGCGAAATCGCACATTTGGTTTTGATGGTTGAGACGGGCACCCGCGACGAACTGGCCCACGAGAACGGCCTCGCGCACTTCGTGGAACACACCATCTTCAAAGGCACGCAAAACCGCAAGGCCTACCATATCTTGAGCTGCTTAGACAACGTGGGCGGCGACCTCAACGCCTTCACCACCAAGGAAGAAACCTGCATCCAGGCCACGTTCCTCAAGCAACACTACAAACGCAGCCTCGACCTCTTTGCCGACATCGCCTTCCGATCCACCTTCCCCGAAAACGAGCTGGCCAAGGAGAAGGAAGTCATCTTGGACGAAATCAACTCCTATTTGGACTCACCGTCGGATGAGATTTACGACCTGTTTGAGGAGATGGTCTTCAAAGGGCATCCGTTGTCGCGCAACATTTTGGGTACCACAGACTTGGTAAAGGGCTTTCATCGGCAGGACATCCTCGACTTCATGGCCCACAACTACAGCACCGACCAGATGATTTTGGCCTCCATCGGCGACATCAGCTTCAAGGAATTCGAGAAGTTGGCCATGAAATATTTCGGCGAGCAGCCTGCACACCTTATAAATACAAAACGCGAAGTCTTCAACGGTTATGTACCCGAACACCGCACCGAAACACGCAACAACCACCTGAGCCATTGCATGATAGGTGGCATTGCACCCGAATTTTGCAGTCCGCTGAAGATGCCCATCGTGATGCTCAACAACGTGCTTGGAGGTCCGGCGATGAGTTCGCGCCTCGGCCTGAACATCCGCGAAAAATACGGTTTTGCCTACAGCATCGAGTCGCAATACACCGCCTACAGCGACACGGGCCTCATCAGCGTCTACATGGGCGTCGACCCCGACTCGCTGGAACGTGCCATCGAATTGGTGCACAAGGAAATCGACAAACTCTGCCAACAGAAATTGGGCACTTTGCAACTGCATCACGCCAAGCAACAACTCATCGGACAAGTCGCATTAAGCTACGAAAGCGGCATGAACGAGCTTTTGGGCGTCACCCGCTCGTTGCTCATGGGCGAGCCCATCGAATACATGGACGACATTATCCGCAAAGTGGAAGCAGTTTCGGCTGACGACATTTTGGACGTGGCCAATCGGGTGTTCGACAAAGGGCAGCTGAGCCGGATTGTTTTCAACGGAAACTAATTATTGGCATTGCCTAAAGGCAAGAAATCCTTCAAAATCTTTTCCAAAATCCAACATCACACAAAGAAGCAACCCATAGCTTAGGCGATGCTCCAAAGGAGTTTTCTTTTTTGTTCCGAAATCCATTACTAGCGAAATTAAGCGGAATATTTTATTTCGAAACGACATTTTATAGGTTTGAAACAGATTTCAACCCATAAAAGTGAATTTTTTATTTTCCTGTAACACAAGCCATAACCCTGCCTGACGAAAAACAATTGAAAAAAAGGCTTGACAAAATTTTTCCAGATTGTAACTTTGCATCATCGAAACAGAAAAATTAGTATTAAAACGGAAAATTAAAACTTAAAGAAAAAATAAAGATTAGAGGCTTTGGCCAAAGAATCAGCCCACACGAAACACAAAACCCAATTATTAACCCTCAAAAACCACACGACATGAAAAACAAATTCTACTCCCTCATCGCCGGCCTGCTGATGGCCGCCTGCGCAACAAGCTACGGACAGGAAATCGTCAGCGAGTTCACGGTTGGTTCCATTGGTTTCTACACCGACATCGTAGAGACCTCCGACGGCAAATTGCTCGTCGGAAATGGCATCAACCCTTACAGCCACGAATACTTCGTTTACAAAACCACCACAGACGGTACTATCCTCGACAGTGTTCGCTTCGCCAGCGCATACCAGCTGATGGAAGTCCCATCAATGACCGACACCTTTCTCGTGGCCGGTTTCTCCATCGACTATGCTTCCAATGTGTATAACCTGACACTCACTCTCATCGATGCCGATTTGAACATCGTTCGCGAAGCAATCATCCCCGTGGCTGCATATAACTACACTTTCTGGGACTATTTCGTTTTCATTTCGCCCGACGACGAGATCATCTTCCCTTACAGCAAAGGCACTGGAGATGTTTTCCACATCCTGCGCATCAGCTTGGATTTCAACGTACTGGAAGACAAATCTATCCCCGAACTCCCACGAGGCATCTGGAGCAACGGCCACGGCGACTCCACGTTATTCTATACCGACATCAAAGCCATCAACAGCGCACCGATTAGGTACCAATGCCTTGGCTACTCGGTAATAGGGACGGACTCCATCGCATTCAGAAGTTTCCTGTTGGATGAAGGTTTCAGTCCTGTCGGAAGCGCGGATTGCCTCTTGCCCGATTCAAACGCCACCTTTAGGGATGACCAGTACACGACCGCCACACCTTTCATTGTGGAACCAAGCATGGCAAGATACGGACTGATGAGCACAACAGTGTACGTCCAAGATTACGGCCCACAGACACTCATCCTGAAATACAACGACAAAAACGTTCCCGTTGCATCACACCGCTTTTCGGGAGAATACTATCCGACAGGCTGCGGACAGATGGTCGCAAAAGACCAAAACGCCATCTATTTCACCTTTGGTGCCTATACTCACAACCAATTTGCCAAGTTGACACGAATGAACAGCGACCTTGAGGTTGCATGGGAAATGCCTCTTTCCTATTTGAACTATACTCAAACCGTACTCAACGTGCTTAAAGTCCTCGAAAACGGCAACATCTTGGTTGGAGCCATCCTGTATCACATCAATGACGATCCTATACTCAGGGTGTACATCATCGGCGACAACGACCCGACTAATATCCCAGAAACAGAACCGATTGACAACCCCATTACCCTCTACCCCAACCCCGTGAAAGACCGATTGACCCTCCGCTTCGATGAAGGCCACGAGCCAGAGAGCGTTGAACTCTACGACCTTGCAGGCAGCCTCGTAGCCAAACATGGCAAGGCCATGGAAACCATCGACATGAGCACGATGCCCGCCGGGGTGTACATGCTGTGCGTCACCTTCAAGGATGGTGAGCGTAGATTGGAGAAAATCATCAAGGAATAATACATTTCGGCTTCCAGGGTAGAGACGTTGCGCACAATGTCTCTACCCAAGCCAACAAAAAACGAATCATTCACCCTTCAAAAACACAACGATATGAAAACCAGACTTTACACCCTCATCACCGGCCTGCTGATGGCCGCCTGCGCAACAAGCTACGGACAGGAAATCGTCAGCGAGTTCACCATCCAGCAAGAGGGCTTTCACTCCATCGGATGCGAAATCTTCGAATGTCAGGACGGAACGCTGCTCATTGGCACAACCAGCAGCACAAACCCATATTTCTATGATTCGAGACACACCATCATCAAGACCACGCCCGACGGCGAGACCTTCAACACATTGTACATTGAGACTCCCGACGGGATGAACGGACAAAACTTCACTCAAATCATCTACAGAAACGACAAACGATTCGTGTACCGCATCAACAAAGACTCGTATGCTGTCATCAGCCATCTTTGGAACATGGCGGACAGCACTTACCACATCAGAACAGTTTCTATCGACGCTGATCTCAACATAACCAACGACATCACAACTCAAGTCGCAAAAGCCAACAATGAGGCTTTCCGCTGGGACAACTGGTTCGTCGACACACACTACGACCTCATCGTCAGCTTCTGGATTGACGAAGTGTTCCACATGATGCGCATCGGATTGGACGGCACCGTAAAAACCAGCATCAAGACCACAGAGCTTTTTCCCCCGAAATACGATTATGAGTATCACCCCGACACCTTATTGTGGTATACAGGTTTCGGCATCTACGCCGAATATCCCCTTACTTACTACAAGTTAGGAGGTTACCAAACAGAATCAGAGCATTACCCCATCCATTGCTACTTCTTTGACGAGGATTTCAACATCACTGGGACTCGATGGTACAAAAAATACGACGAAAACATCATGTTCAACGGCGGCAACACAGAGCACATCATCCCTATGGAAGACGGCTCACATCCGATGGCCTCCGAAATGGAATACCCCAATCTTGAGGCAGGCTGCGTACTCATCAGATACGACTCAAACCACAACCCCATTGGCATTTCACCGCAACTCGGTAACATGGATTATCCCCTTATGACAGCAATGGCAGAAGAAGGCATCATCTACCAATGTCACAACAATTTCGCTAATGGAACGATGTGGCTCGCCTGTTTGGATTCTAGCCTGAACCTCTTCTGGGATGTCGAGCTGTCAGGACTGGGCGTCAGTGGGCTATATGGCAACACCCTCCTACCGAAAGCCAATGGCGACATCATCGTAGGGTTCGTGAGCTCCACCACTTTTCCGGCAACAAACACCGCCATTTATGTCTACACTTTGCACAACGACCCGACTGGCATTACCGAGGCACCCAACAAAAGCAAACCTTATACCTTCTTCCCCAACCCCGTGAAAGACCGATTGACCCTCCGCTTCGATGAAGGCCACGAGCCCGAGAGCGTTGAACTCTACGACCTTGCCGGCAGCCTCGTAGCCAAAAATGGCAAGGCCATGGAATGCATCGACATGAGCACGATGCCCGCCGGGGTGTACATGCTGTGCGTCACCTTCAAGGACGGTGAGCGCAGGCTAGAAAAGGTGATAAAAGAATAAGCGAAAAGCATCAAAGAGTAAACGATACTTTCTTCATTTTTAGTGAGTTGATTGAGTTGATTGGTAGAGACGCTGCTTGCAGCGTCTCTACTTGGATTCTTTGCATCAATGGCCACGAATTGCCCACGAATTATTCATTAATGATAATTCGTGATTCATTGATGGAAATTCATGTTGAAAAAGGCAAATCAATTCGTCTTATACTGGTATTTCACTTCCTTCAACTCAGCGTTGGCTTTCGTGATCTTGTTCTTCAAATTCTCTTTGTAATTCAATACTTTGGCGGCTATATCCGTATCGCCAAGCGCCAACATTTCGGCAGCGAGGATGGCGGCATTCAAAGCTCCATTCACGCCCACCGTGGCCACAGGAATCCCGGGAGGCATTTGGATGATGGACAGCATGGCGTCGAGGCCATCGAGCATACCCTTCACGGGCACGCCGATGACGGGCAAGGTGGTGTTGGCCGCAATCACGCCGGGCAAGGCAGCGGCCATGCCAGCGGCGGCGATGATCACTTTGATGCCGCGACCTTGGGCTTCGCGGGCATATTGTTCCACCTCGTGCGGCGTGCGATGCGCACTGAGGGCGTTCATCTCGAACGGGATTTCCATCTCGTCGAAGAACTGAGCGGCTTTTTCGAGAACGGGAAGGTCGCTGGTGCTTCCCATGATGATGCTGATAACAGGGATCATAACTTTCTATTTTTCAGAACAAAACATACAAAACCATCAAAACCTCTTTTTCGTCAGTGGAAAGCAGCCAACCGGCCTGCTTTCCGGCGGCGACACGGTTGGGTGCCGCCACACCGCGAATTAAAGTTTTGTAGGTTTTGTTTCCAATTCAATCGCAAAAATAGTTTTTTTTCGGCTTCGCACCTACCGACAATTTCATTTTGTATATTTGTGTCGCCTTACCCACAAGGGCAGGGAAATTTCAATCCTTTGAAAATGAAAACAGTACACGTCATAGACAAAGATTTTGGGCTGTTCATTCCCCAAGAGAAAATCGAAGCCAGCATCCAAAACGTGGCCGACCAAATCAACCGCGACCTCGACGGCATGAACCCGATGTTCCTCGTCGTGCTCAACGGGGCCTTTATGTTCGCCTCCGAACTATTCAAGCGGGTGACAATTCCTTGCGAAATCAGTTTCGTGAAGCTGTCGTCATACGCCGGAACGGAAACCACCAGTGTCGTCCGCGAGCTCATCGGCCTCGACCATGCCTTAAACGGACGGCATGTGGTCGTCGTGGAGGACATCATCGACACGGGCCACACGATGCGCTACACCATCAAGAAGCTCCGCGACCTGAAGGCCGCCGACGTGCGCATCGCCACGCTGTTCTTCAAGCCCGCATCGTTCCAATACGACTACCCCATCGACTACAAAGGCATGGACATCGGCAACGACTTCATCGTGGGCTTCGGCCTTGATTATGACCAACAAGGACGGAATTTGCCGGATATTTATAAGATTATTGAGTGAATATGACACGCTTTGCGTCACTGCGAGGCACGAAGCAGTCCAGACAACAATCTTTTTCCCTGGATTGCTTCGTCGTTCCTCCTCGCAATGACGCGAAGCGACAACAAGATTAACAAAAAATCCAAACAAATATGCTAAACATTATCCTCTTTGGCCCTCCGGGCGCTGGCAAGGGAACACAATCGCAGTTCCTGCGCGAAAAATACAACCTGACTTATATCTCCACGGGCGAAATCCTGCGCGAGGAAATCGCCGCCGAGAGCGAACTCGGCCTCCAGGTGAAGGAAATCATCGGCAAAGGCGGCCTCGTCTCCGACGAAATCGTGGCACAAA
>Ga0247609_10000295_pt1 | contig 71975 bp, 104 predicted proteins | sample 172DNAGHGlowgp2_FD_193487 | JGI IMG/M metagenome (GOLD analysis project Ga0247609, IMG submission 193487) | Sheep rumen microbial communities from Palmerston North, Manawatu-Wanganui, New Zealand - 1728 DNA GHGlow gp2 | ecosystem: Host-associated > Mammals > Digestive system > Stomach > Rumen ...
GAAACAGTAGCATTTGCAGGCATTGAGGAGCCACATGATTTTCTCACACACACTCGTAGCGAGCTCGACTGAGCCCTCGTTGATGATTTCTTTGCGGATTTCGCAGAATTTGTCGATAGTCATAATTGTATTGATTTAAAAAGTTAGTAGTTATTCGTGTGCCCACATGCGGAATCGAACCGCCAGCCGTAGCACTGGCACCGCTGCCAGACGTGGGCGTGTGAGTGCCGATCGCTCGACACTCGTTGAACTAACTAAACTTTTCAGTAGAAAAATCAATCAATCGCTCGGTGTGCCTGGGCTTTTGTTCAGCCCGGCTCTCGTCTGGGATTATCCATAACACGCTCTCCGCCTGTAACAGCCAACTGTCGATATCGTTCGGTCACACGTGACCAGGTAATATCGTCTCGTTCTTAGACGAGTTACGGACTGAAACGAGAGTAGAAAAACTACAGTCGCTCAGTCCGTTTGTCGTGACTGAAAGAAGCGCAAAGCGCAAACCGCCACCGAATTAGCGGTTAAAAACTCAACGGCTAAAGCGCACACAGGGAAAACGTGTGGCTCGGACGCGTCACGCGTCGCTCACTCCGCATATCGTTCCACCGATTTTCGCTCAGCCGTTCCCGCTGGTTCGCTCGCCCTGAGGCTCACTGAGTTACTCACGATTGGCTCGGTGTGGCTGCCGGTCGTTCACCGATTGTTCGGCTCGATCGTTCGGCTGCCGTTGCGCCCGCTCTGCATTTGTCCAGGCTTGCGACTGGCTGTCAGATCTGTGACCTAACAGGCTGCATTAGACGAAATTTCCTAACTGCCAGGTATAACAAAAGGCAGCCTAATAGACTGCCTTTTGTGCCTGGAATGTCGGAATGTCGGTTATTTGCCTTTCTTTTCGGCTGCCTTAATCGCTGCCTTTTTGGCTTTTAATAAGGCTTCAAGCCTTTCAAGACTTAAGACATCCGCTAATGTTTCATCGCTTGCATTTGAAACAGTGTCCTTTTCTCGCTTTTGTGCGGCTGCCTGCCTTGCAATTTCGGCATCTGCAATTCTCATTTCTTTGACAGCGGCATAACAGCCACTAATCACTAATAGAAGGCCTTCTAAATCAGTAGGGAAATAATCCAGCGTCCCAAACGTTTTCCTACCGAAATGCCTTTGTACTTTGTACAAGTTTTCCGTTTCATTTTCGGCTTTAACTAATTGGGTGAAAGACTTTGTAATGTCCATTAATGATTGATAGCCTTTTGTGTCGGCTGCCTTAAAAGCCTTCAAAACTGGTAGCATAGTAGCCAAATATTCCCGGCTGGCTGCCTTTCTTTCATCGTCAACAATGTAGTAGAGATTCCCGGTAATATCATTACCGTCTGAATTCTTGACAGTCTTTGACTGCCTTTTCAGTGTGCCGCGTTTCTTTTCGGCTGCCTGGACGGTTGCCAGGTCTTTTTTCTTGATATTCATAGTGTATAAAATTAGTGGTTGTGTAAAAGACTATTCTTTCACGCTGCAATTTACTACTAATTACCAATATAGACTATTCATTTTTAGTGAAAAACACTTAATTTGTATATCGAAAAACAATAAAAACACTATACATTTTAACAATATGAAACACTATAATAACAAAAGCGTTAATTTTAACTTAATGAATTTACAATGTTAATTTCAAAAAGTAAGATTTTTGTAATACATTGATATTCAAGTTATTAAAGCGATATTTTTGACATTTTTCGACAAGAGCAAATGTTAACAAAATAGACAAAAGCCGTATCGATCTGAAAACCAGTGAGTTATAAGTGATTGATATACAGGCATTTGCAAAGTATAAATATACTATGTAATATTTACAATTTTTAGGATAATATATACAATAAAACCGTATATTTACATATACAAAATAAAACGCTAAAATACACAAATATACATATAGACCGCATAAATTCACAATTCAATGAATATCGCATAATTGCAGAAATATACAAAGGTATAGTATATCAATACGAAAATGCGAATATACGGAAATTGAGTGATTATATAATGAGAAGGTAACTTTATACAAAAGTAATGCAATTCTATTTCGGTCGCTAACTGGCTGAAAATCAATGAATTGTATTTTATTACTACAAAAATACCGCTAACTATCTGAGAATCAATTAATTAGACCCGTACACCCCCAATTACCGAAACCAATAGGGCGCCTGTCACCCTTCCCAAAAATTTTTTCTCCCATTTTTTTCTCCCCCATTTTCTCCTTCTCCTCACTTTTCCGAGGTTAATGTTTGTTAAATAGTATATTTTTGCAAGGAATTTATACAAAATTTAACATTTAAGACATAAATCATAATATTCATTCAATAGAATAATATCTTATCTATATATGACTATCTATCTATCTGATTATGAATATATTTGATTGATATATATGATATATTTATTTTCATCTAAGAGTTTATTCTATAAAGTGGAGGATTTTTTCTGTAACATATTGATATTTCGGGGTTTCGTACTGATTATGCCTCATTATATGCAAATTTTTTGGTTTAAGGTCGTGGTTATCAGTACTTTTGCGGAGTAATCGATAAAAGTCTGGTTTTTCCGTGATTTTCAGGTATCGGTCACAAAAAATGGCATATCGTTCACTAAAATTTTTCGTATATGGCTGTAAATGAAGAGTTTACGTTAGCACTAAGACGATTAGCGAAGAAATTCGGTTTAACGCCCGACAAGCTGGCGATGGCGGATTTGGTTGCCGCGGGTTGGGAACCAAGTGATGCCTGGGCCATGTGTGTAAGGTTGGGTTTATCGTGGGATCGCAGGGCTTTGCAGGCGGAGATAGAGAAGACGGTAAAGAGTCCAGAGTTCCAGGCGAGGGTGTCGAAGACGAAAGAGTCGCTGACGCAGTCGCAGTTAGAGAAGTTCGTTACCGACAGGGAAACGATAAAGAAGAGGGACTTAAAGAAGAAGACGAGTAAAGACTCGTTGTTACAAGACTTATTGGCCGCGCGGGAAAACGTCAAACCCGGTACGTTGGATTACGCGAAGATGACGATGCAAATCGCGGATCTGACGAACGCGAAAAAAGAAGAGACGGTAAAAGAAGATACGACTGTCCATTATTTTTTACCAGCCAAATGCTCGATGTGCAGTCTTAAACAAGAGTTCGACGCTATTAACAACAAAGATAAAGACAATGATGAAAGACAACAAAGCGAATAATGTAAAAAATTTACCGTATGGTAAAAAGATGAGATGCCACAATTTCGTTGTTGAAAAAGTGGGGCGGGCTTTAAATAAAGCCGATATGAAGCGTTTAAGGGCCGAAATGATGCCCAATATGCCTAAAGGCTATAAAGGCTCGCAGAGAGTGTCTATGCCCGTTATAAGGGTGTCCGACTTACAAGGGATGTGGAGGATAGAATATGCCGTATCGGCGACGATGTTCCATATCTTCGATTCGTTTGAATGGACGTACTTTGACGGCGAATACGTCATCACCGACGAAACGTGTCATAGACTGTTGACGATGATGTTTTGCGACACTACCGTCGTCGGCGACGCCGAATACATGTCCGATAGAGTAAAAGCGCTCAACGCGTTTACCGCAAGAGTAAAAGCCCCTGAAGTGAGCGATGAAGAAGATAGTAAAACCCTTGAAGCCATGAAGGCGGTAAACATCATTGAAAATGGCGACGAAGACTGAAAAAAAAGTGAGTAGCGAATTGCGCCGACAAGCGCGTAAACTCGGCCTGTGCGACGAGTGGTACGAAGCATGGAACGACGACATCACGTTCGATGAACTCATATCGAAGATGATAACGGGTTACGACTTTTGCGTAACGCACGACTGGCCCGATCCCGAATATGTCAAAAAAGCCTTCCCTAAACACGTATTGAACGCCAACGGAGTGTTTTGCGGTTCTAAAGGATCGGCGACGGATAAACGCAACGTCGTCATAATGGGTCGCAGTAATGTCGATTTGTACTATAGCGATTTTTCGTTCGGAGACGTGAGAGTGAGACATACGTCGCACGTCTCAGTAAAAGCCGCGTCACTGTCTATCGTCCATGTCCACGCGTATGAAAACGCGTCAATACACATCGATGCCGAAGAAGGCGCTAAAGTGACGCTATTCGTACACTCGCAATCGACAAAGTATTCGTTTAACGGTAACGTCAAAGTAGTTTATGGCAAAGAAGAAGTTAGAGACTGAGTTCGGAAGAGTCGATTATCTATATAAGGCGCTGAGAGGCGTCGTCGAAGACAGACGCAACAACCTCAGAGGTTTCGTAAGCAAGTACTGCGAGCCGTGGGGAGGGCGTTTGACGAACAAGTACCAGGAGAAGCTCCTCGACTTTATCGACGACGCCGAACTCATCGCGAGGGCGTGCCCCATCAAACACTCCGACACGGGTTTCCGTTTCTTTAACGGAAAGATATACGAGTTGATCACGGAAGATGAAATACGCATGGCGTGGCTGCGCTTTTTGCGGTTTTACAGGATTGTCGAAATGCTTAAAGACAGGCAGATTTTCCGCGATTCGTTCCTCAAGACGATAGAGTACTACAACCAGTTGAACGAGAGACTGGACTTAGTGGCGTTCGAAAACGGCGTATTAGACTTGTCGAAGATGGAGTTCAACAAGTTCTCCGCCGACTTCCATGTCACGTATTACCATCCTTACCGTTACGACCCAAACGCCGACTGCCCTTTGTGGAAGTCGTTTTTAAGGGAAGTGCTGCCCGACAAGACGGCGAGAGTGATACTCCAGATGTTCTTAGGACTCGGATTGATCGAGAGAGGCACGGCGTATAACGAAGCCGAAGGCGCCAATAAAGCGAAAGTCGAACTGTGCCTTATCCTCATCGGAAGGGGCGGCAACGGCAAGAGCGTCATCTATGAAGCCGCCAGAGGCATCTTCGGTCCGAACCGCATCAGCGGAGTCGATTATGATGATTTGACTGCGCCGGGCGACGAAGGCATGAGGGCGAGGAGGCTGTTGAGAGAAGCCATCTTCAACTGGACGAGCGACAGCGACTCGAGGACGTTCGGGCGCAAACGCAGCGGTGTTTTTAAGCGCATCGTGTCTGGCGAGCCCGTCACCGACAGGGCCATCGGCCACGACGTGTCGGAGAACTACCGTATGCCGTACCTTGTCTTCAACCTCAACGCCATGCCAGGTACCGACGACGACAGCCTTGGTTTCATACGCCGTCTCCAGTTCATCCCCTTTGATGTCGCCATTCCCAAAGAGCGCCAGAACAAGAGCCTGTCCGCCGAACTCATCAACGAATATCCTGGCATCTTCAATTGGATCATCAGAGGCATGAAAGAGTTGAAGAGGAGGAAGTATATCTTCCCCTCGTGCGACGCGTCTCAACGCAAAGCCATCCTTGTCCAGATGGAGAGCAACCCCGTTGTCGGTTTCATCACCGCATACGGTATGCGCACCGACCCTGACTTTGAAGGCGAAGTGTGCGCAGAGTTGCATACGAGCGTCATTCTCGGCGCTTTGAGGAAGTTCTGCGACGACAACGACTTCACTCCCCCGTCCGACCAGTTGTTTGGCGCCACGATGCGCAAGTTCGGTTTTTCCAAGAAGAAGAAAGCCGACGGCCACTATTACAGGGTGTACGGATGCGACAAAGATCGCCTCCAGAAGCCCTTCTACCTTTTCGGCGAATATACAGGAGCCGCTTACAAAGAAGAAAAGTCCACTTTTATAGAACGAGAAGATTGATTATGTCAGTAGAAGAAATCGCATTAGTGCGTAACCTTGTCGCACACGAGAGGTTTTTAGAAGACCTTGTCAGGCTCCTTGAAGAGAGCAAAGTCCCCGACACCTTCATGGCTCCAGACAAAGAGACGTCATTGAAGATGTTCCACGTCGTTGACATGATATGCACCCTCATGGGCATAGAAGACGATGAAGAAGAGCAACTCGACTGAGCGTGAAGCGGCGCAGTATGCCAGTAAACGCGCACAGGCGCAGCGTAACGCCGTTTCCCGTGCGAAGAAGGCAATCCAGCGTCTCGCGAGAAGGACGGCCTTAAAAGGCTCCGTAAGCGACGAAGCCGAACGTGAGATGATAGAGAGCATCATCCTTTTCGGTTACGAGTATGCAGAAGCCGCTGGCCGTTACCTCTATGACGAAGACAACGGCATCAAAGAGTACATGGACGGCATCCATTACGGCAAGACATACAGAGAACGTGTAGAAGAACAGGCGGGTCGCCTTGTCGCCGACATCGGCAAGATACTCGTCGCGTCAGAGTTCCTCAAGATGCCTGCGCGCCTTGTCGAGAGCGAGTGGGAAGACCCGTATTTCGTCGGCGGCGCCGTCAGACGCGCCAATTCCAGGGGCGCAGGGATAGAAATCCCCTCTTACGGGCAAGGCATACCGCTCTCGGGAGCCGAGCAGTTGTTAAAGAACATCGACAACACCATAGCCCTTGCGTGGGGTTACGAAGACTATGACTTCGCGTTACGCAACGGCGCTGTCGGCTTCTATGTCTTCCGCGGGTCGAGTTATCCCTGCCAGACGTGTCAAGAACAGGTCGGTGTTTTTCATCCCATGGAAGAATCCGTGTGGTCTCACCCGCCATTCCATAATAACTGTGTTTGTTATGTTGTCTATGTGTATTAGATAATTCCATTTTTGAACTATTTTTCGCGAAGAAGGGTTGCGTTGTGAAACGCGGCCCTTACTTATTAAAAAAGGCGGCACAGCTTCACAGCCCTCCGCCCTGTCATCATAATCAAGAAAACTAAGCAAAAATCACTAAAAGATAATCAATGTTCTTTATTCCAAGTGTCCCAGTTGTTCTCATTAGGCCAGTTGCCGTTCTCGTCGGTGTGTCGCAATCGCGAGCCGTGTCCCGTGTTCACATCCTGTCCGCCCTGTCCGAGTTTTGCCGCGGCCTCCTGTTCCTTGATATTGTTCTCCGACTGGTTGTCTTGTTTGTCGAGTTCAACGAGCAAGTCCATTTCCTGTTCGTGTTTCTTCTCGCGAAGGATTCTTTCATATTCGTCGTTCTTCGCGTACATCGACACGCGTTCCGATGCCGTCTGCCTTGACATGAACTCGTTCTGTACCGCCGTTGCCATGTTCGTGAACAGTTCCGTCTCGTTCTGGTGGATATACGGCTTGATCCACGCGTTGATTTTCAGCGCCACCATTTCGGGTTCCATGTTCATCTCGTGGCCGTATCCGTGCTTCACGATAAGGATGAGCCTGTCAAGGAAGTCCTGCAGTTCCTCCGCGTCGCGTATAGCCTTCTCGATAGCCGGCGAGAACAAGAGTTTAACCGCTACTCCAGGGAGGTCTCCAGATTTCAGCTCAGGCGGCTGTACCGCAAACGCCTGTTCGTATATCAGCCTATATAGCGTAGAGAGTTCCGTGTTAAACGCCTCGCTCACGTCCTGTCGGTTGAGGAACCCAGCTTCATCGTCCTCTCCCATCGTGATAGCCTTCACGCTGCCGTTCATGTCGCCCTTCAACTCGACCTCATTGCCCTTGAGATACATAATCGGGAAAGCGAATGCCTTGTTATTCTCGCAGAAGTATGAGAAAGCCTCCTCATAGAGTTCTATTGTCCGTTGTGCCGCGCGCCAGCAAGCGCCGTCCTCGCAACGAGCGTAAGCCACAGGTACGAAGTTGAAACCGTGTGGTTTCTTAGACACTATCTCCCACCCGTCTTCTGGTGTCGATGCCCCTTCCAGTCTGCTACGTCTTGCTCTGTAAAGATAGGTCTCATCCCACACCTCCAGCCATTCCATCGTCTCCTCACCGTTGTCATTGAGGCTGCTGTACCTGCGTACGAAGAAGTTCATCTCCCCTGTCAGCGCGTCATAGTGCGGATAGAGTTTGTCGCCATCCATAAACGACAGCGTCTTTGCACCGAAAGACCCGTCTTTCTTGTAATAGCCCACTATTGCCGCGTCACCTACGATTTTGTACGAGCGAACGGCCTCGTAGAAGCGTTCTTCCATGTTCTTCTCCATCCACCCCGTACGGAACTTCACGAGCAAGTCGCCGTTAGCCTTTTCTTTGTCGGCGTCCTTGCTTTTCTCAGCCAGTTCCATCTGCACATCGTTTCCAGTGATATGGATAATCTGCTTTGTCGATATAATCTGCTGGAAGGCAAAGGCGCAGCGAGTGACTGGCTGCTCGTACCACTTCCCCGTGTCCGGGTCTTGTTTTATAACATTAGGAAAGTGTATTGGGTCATTGATATGATGCCCAGAGGGGTAGTATTCGCGCAGGAAATCAGCCTGTGTCACGGGTCTGAGTGTCACAGGATCATCAGGTTCCGCCACAAGTCTGTCTGACGTGTAGCCGTCATGGTTTTTATAGCCGTTGGGCAGAACATCCGCCCAAGGCTTCCTCAACAAAAGTTCTTTAAAATTCAAATCAGCCATAGTCCTTTTGGTTTATTGTGTCTTTTTTTGTTCAAATCAAATATCTCGTGGTAATACAGCGACTCGATGAAGTCGGGCGAGTGTCCGACGTAGCGCTTCGCCTGTTTCTTCGTTATAACACGGAAGCCCTTGTCTGCGCTATCCTCGTTGCGTCGTATCGCTTTACGTTCTTTCTGCAGGATTTGTGCGAGCGGTACGCCTTTGTATCCGTCACCGCTGAACTTTTGTTCAAGGAGCCTCGGTTCTATCGAGATCGCCCCTTCCTTAATATCCTTGTAGAACAAATAAGCGCATTGCGACTTCAAGTCATTGTATAGTGCTTTAATGCCTTTCTGTTCCCGCGTAGTGACCGCCATCGGCGCAGCGCAGTTATTGAACGGCACAGCATCGGGGAAGAAGCCTTTCAGCGACTGCCCCAGGCCATTGAGGTCATAGGTAAAGTTCTCTTCCTTCACACCCCACTCCGCCAGTTTCTCTTTAATGGCGGCAATCACCGTACGGCTGTCGAAGCGCGCCACGAACAAGTCTTTTACATGTTTCCCCTTGAGGTGCCACATCACGAGGTTATCGCCGCCCGTGAACGCAACGTCGCACGAAGCCCGGTCTATGCCGTCGCCCTCCTGTTGTGAGTTATTGAAGAAGGCCTCCATGTCTTCCATCTTAATCATGTCGTCGCCCATCGCCTTGTAGTTCCAGTTTCCCTCCAGGTCACGCATACGCTGTTCCTCGCCCTGTTGTGCAAGGTTGGCGACGTATGACGGGTCTGACGATATGAGTTTGATGTTCTCGGCCACCGTTGCACGTACATAGCACACCGATTTCACGAACATACGTTCCTTGTCATAGCCGAGGCGTTCATATTCCTCGTTCCACAGTTTGTCGATGATACCTTTGCACTGCAGGTACACCTCATGCGGAGTATTGCCCCAGTAGATGGTGTCCACGCTGTCCCCGTCCATGAAGCAATATCGCACTACGCCGTCACGCTCTTTTATCGGGAACCCATCCTCGTCTATCCACCAGTCGATAAACTTGCGCAGCCACGAGTCGGGGTCAGGGTTGCACGTCCCCCAGAAGCGGTTAGGTATTCCGTAAGCATTTCGGTTACAGGTGATTAAGTACTTGAACTTCTTATATTCCATGTGTGTAATCTCGTCCACACCGATGTAGCAGAACTGTTTACCCTGGAAGCGTTTAACGAACTCTTCGTAGTTGTCGCCGTAGTAGTTAAACTTGAGATGTCCGCCACGGTAGAAGTTCCATGTCATGTCAGTTAATGACCTGTTGTATGTACCGAACTGCGAATACAGGTTGTATGATTCGAGGACAAGACCGTCCAAGTCTGGTTTCTCATTACGCAACAAGAGGCCGTTGAATTGAGGATGACGAATGTGGTACAGCGCCTGCATTAGCAACGAGAAACTCTTGGCACCGCCGCGGTTCCCGCCACCTATCATTATGTCAGCATCCGCCATGAGCATGTGTTCTTGGCCGCCAGATTGGGCTATGATGTTGAGCGGGTTCGCCTTTTTCCTGTCCGCGTCCCGTAATGACTGGATGTATTCATTTGTGAAAATCTTCTCTCCAGTCGGTGTTTTTAATCCTGTATATTTCTCCACGATGAATATTTTTGCGCAAATTTATGCAAATTTTCCGCATACTAATAATTTTTTGTATATATTTGCAAAGTTTATAAACGATTTCATTTATGGATAGAGAAGAACTCAAAACCAAAATCAACGAAGTACTTGGAAGCACCAAGCTGACGTTGAGCGAACGCACCATCAACGACTTCCTTGATGACGCGCTTGTCGGAATTACCGACGACGACGTCACCGACGATTTCGTTTCCCGCAAAGCCAACATGCTCAAGAGCATTGACGGCAACCTTCATTCAGACGTGTCCGAGCAAGTAAGGGTCTATATGGACAAACTGCCAAAGTCGCAAGAGCCCAAGTCGCAAGAGCCAAAACCCGACCACAAGCCAACGGGCGACGAAAAGTCTCAAGAGCCTGCCGATAACGGAGTATCTAAGGAGATTGAGGAACTGAAGAAGCGGTTGAAATCTTTCGAGGACGACCGAAAGAAGGCTGACGAAGCGAAGAAGCGCGAGAAAGAACTCGCAGAGTTGAAAGATGCGTTCACGGCGAGATTTGATGAAGCCGGAGCCAAGGTAAACACCTACATCCTCAAGCAGACGTTGCGCGATTTCGACGGTGACGGAAGCGTGAGCGACAAAGTAAAAGCCTTGGAGGGCAAGTATTACGAGAACCTGAAAGAAGCGGGTTTCGACTATGACAGCCCGATGGCTGGCGGCATCAACGCCAACAACAGCGGCATCAAAAGCAAGCGTGAAGCCTTCAAAGAGGAGATGCGCAGCCGAGGGATGCTGCCCAAACAAGATAAGTAATACAAATAAACAAATTAACTATGGCTTTAGGAACATTTAATACTATCGGCTCGGGATCGGACCAATTCGGCGGTTCGACCCACGTCTGGGCGAGAGTAGATCGTGTCATCCATGGTGGTCGCAAAATCAACGTGACCGGTATGGCTCCTGGCACCGTGATTCCCGCCGGTACGTTGGTGCAGTACACGTACAACAGCGAGTACGCCACCATCCTGACCAGTTCTTCCAGTCTGTCGGCAGGCAACCATTACGGCCTCATCTTCAACGATGTGTGCGTTCCCGACAACTGCATCTTCGCATCATGCGCTATCGTCACCCACGGTGTCGTTTGGGCAGATGCCATCGACGTGGCTGAGGCACAGCAGCAGTACATGCCTGGTATCGAGTTCATCCGCAACCACATGGGCAACATCATCTACAGCGTTTCCGCCACCGTAAACACAGGTGCCACCCTCAAGGGTTCCGCCGACAACGTGCTTGCAGGTAGTGCTTATCACGCTACCGTAGAGTATGCTGATGGCTACGAGAAGAACTCCCTCACCGTCACCATGGGCGGTACGGCAATCAGCACAACTGCTGTAAACACCGCAAAGACCGAGATCAGCGTTCCTTCGGTGACTGGCAACCTTGTTATCACTGTAACACCCAAAACAACCGCCTAAAAGAAAGGAGAATTAGATTATGTTTACAAGAGATTCAAAATTCTACGACCTTGTAGGTAAAGGCTTGGCCTCTCTGGGTTACACTGGCAACGAGGCTTTGCAGCTTTTCGTTAACGATATGTTCAAGGAGAAATACGACGCCGAGCGCACCTTCGCCGAAGTCGGTTTCCCCCTGAACCCTGACCTGCCCTTCCGCCCCACCTACGAGCAGATTGAAGCAACCGTACGCCCCTACACGATGGCAGCTTATGTTGACATCGACTCGGACGGCCCCAGCAAGAGCACCGACGGATTGTCGCTCAAGAGCGGCGGTCTGCCCACGTTCAAGCATGAGGTAACCCTTGACCGCAAGATTCTGCGCGAAAAGATGATGTTGGCCGAAGCGATGCGCGGCACCAACAGCGAGATTGACAGCGTTATTGTCAAGTTGCTGTTCAAGGGTCTTGATGACCTTCTTGGCGGTAACTACAACACCATGCTGTATCAGCGCCACCAGGTTGTTTCCAACCTCGGCCGTCTCGTTATCGACGCAAAGAACAACCCCTATGGTCTGCCCATCGAGTTAGACTTCGGTGTTGACGCTTCGCACATCTACAAGAGCGATTGGTATTCTGTTGCTGTTGACGGCACCATCTCGCAAGAGAGCGGTGTTACCGGCGGCACTGTTTCCCCCGTCAAGGTTCTGCGTGACATCAAGCGCAAGGCAGAGGTTCTCGACGGTCTCGGCGCAAGCCACTGGGAAATCAGCAAGAACACCTACAACGCCATTCTTGAGATGCCCTACTTCCGCGACCTGTACACCATCGCTCTGCGTCCCGACATCGACGCTGCCAACCGTGCAGCCTTCGGTGCCACCATCGACGATGCCACCCTGTGGGCCTTCATCCAGGCACGCATTGGCCGCGTAGAGGTTATCGACGCAGTCGCCACCGTTGAGCGCATCAACCCCACCACCCACAAGACGATGTTCACTACTTTGAACTCGTTCAAGGACGGTGTGTTTGTTCTCGTTCCCGACGGCGAGATTGGCGATGTTCAGTGCGGACGTCCCGTTTACATGGAGACTCCTGGATCGCGTGTAGCCCTGTATGACGGCGGCCGCACCCTCATCCGTCAAGTCTTCAACGACGAGAACATGATCCAGACCATCAAGTCTGAGGTGACGGGTCTCTGCGTTCCCAACAAGACCCGCTGGTTCTACTATGTATGCGTAGGCACTGGCGCTACCGTAACTGGAACTTCTTCGAGTGCAGGCACCTTGTCCTACCTTGTAGGTGATTTCATTAGCGACGCTGCGTCGAAGGCACAGGGTACGCTCTAAACTAAAACGCCATGTATAAAGACTGTCCAGCAAACGATTACGGCCTGTCAGGAATGACCCTTTTGGATTATTTCGGCGGTCTCGTCAACGCCCCCGTGTCAGCGGAAGGCATCAGGACAATTCTTGCGCGACGTCTCCTCGACCCTATTGACAAGTTTGACGGGGTGACAAGAGAGATTGAGCTCGCCACAGCCGACCTGTACAAGTGGATTGCGACATCCCCGTACAGGGTCGGTTCGACGGGCGACAGCGACAACGGTTGGGAGCACACCTCCGCAGGCTGGACTCTCACCGATGCAGACCGCAAGTATTACCTCATGCTCGCCAATGACATCTATGAGAAGTATGACGAGCCAACAGTCGGCAAGTCCGTGATAAGGATCACCAACCACGGTATCCGTCACACCGACTTCCCCTTGTTCGGTTGTTGCGGCAGAGGAAAGAATCACCACAGCAGTTAAAAGTCATGCTCGAAGCCAAGCCCATAAATCCGCGTTTCCCACATGGTGTGCGCATCACGAGAGCGGAAGCCGCCTCTCCTTTTGACGAGACGGCAGAGCGCACATTGTATTGCGGATGCGGACGAGCCTACACCGACACAACGACCACAGGCGACAACAACGTCGATATGAACCGCAGGAAATGTTCTATCCCGGTACGTTTCGATAAATGGAAAGAACCCGTTCTTGACGGCGACACCATTACCGTTGTCAAAGGCACGTTGAAAGAGGTCGGCAGAGTGCGTGATTTCGAGCCAGACAACGACCGCACGGTCATTTATTGGGAACTTGTAAGAGTTTAAGGGTTATGGCAATCACGAGGAACACGTCACTTGAGCATCAGTTCAAGGAGTTGTTGAAAAAGAACAGCAGAAAGGTCAATAGCCAGGCTATTGCCACTGTCCGCGCCATGCTTCCGAAGTGGGCAGACCAGCTCATTCGCGATGCAAGCGGATTCAACCACGTCACGGGTAACACCATGAACGGGTTCTTCGTAGGAGCCTACATGCCTTTCAACAGCACGATGCAACTTGTCGGAGCCGCCTTCTCGAGTGACAAGGTGGAAGAACCGACCAGGCCGACGCTGAAAAAAGGCGAGATGTATGACCTTGATGTCTATTGGGGCGGCAAGCCCGTCGAAGGCAAGCCCTTTGTGGGTATCTTCGGGACGCGCAACATCTTTTCTTTCGAAGAGAGCATGCGTTTCCTCCAGAGCCACAGGCCGAGCATTTCCCCTTTGGCGTTCATTGTCGGCAACAGCGTCAACTATGCCAAGTTCATCGAAGTCCACAAGAAAGGCAACCTTATCACCAAGTTTGCCGATGACAAAAAGAGAGAAGGTTGGATTGTAACCATGCACGGTAAGTGATGTTAAGCGTTAAGGAAATATTGAAGAGCATGTACGATGCCGTTGAAGGTATTGCCGACAAGACATACCTCCAAGACAGGCCCAAAGCCACAGACGACCGTATCAACAGTTATATCGTCGTAGAGTTGCCGTCGAACCTGTCGAGCGGAGTCATCGATGCAGGAGTGAGCGACTATGACGACTACACGTCAACGTGCCGTTTCACCCTGTTCGTACGCAACCGCACAAGAGCCGGTAACATCAACGAGATAGACATCAACAAAGTCGATGCGTTAATGACGTCGCTCCTCAATATTTTCCCTGTCGCTGACGGTCATGTACAGATTACCAGTCCATCCGTTGTTCTCAGCGGAGACGACGAGAGTGGTTTCCATTATATCTTTATACAAGCAAGATTGCGAACGATTTAAACATTCAATAAACAAATTAACTATTTTTTGTTATGGCAGTAAAAATTAAAACCGATTTGAAGCTCGTCATTGACGACCTTTCCATGCTTCTTGTCCAGAAGACTCCTATCGAGGTTGGCACCGGTAACACCATTACCATCAACCCCGACTACGAGTTGCCTGTCACCGTTGACACTCTGCAGACCACTGGTGGTGAGCCTACCATCAGCCACTACAAGGTTATCGGTCTTGATGCTGACTGGACTTCGAGTTCGACCCCTGGCGAGTGGACTGTACAGTTCACCGTTCCCACCATGCACACCGACGTGTTGAAGTTCGCTTTCGGCGACGATGCCGTAGTTGACATGGGTTCTATCACCAACAGCGGTGTTGACAGCGACAACCATCTTGTCATCCCCCAGGGCAGCGGCGAAGCCTGGTCTGGCGTCAAGGTCGGTCTGACCGCCCACAAGATCACCTGTTCGCTTGTTATCGCCAACGGCGCGAAGGACAAGCTCGTCATCTTCCGCACTGTGGACTTGTACGCCCACGTGATGAAGGAAGCCAACGGCGACCCCTATTGCATCCAGTTCAACGGTACCGTTACTTCTGACGGTAGCAACGACATGATGGTTCTGACTAAGAACGCGGGGTAACTCCGAGCCAGTTATCGGTAAGCAGTACATCGCCGTCCCTGCCAACAAGTTCGAGCCGTTCCTCGCTGACAGTAAACTTCAACCGCAGTCTCACCAGTGCGGAGAAGTCTAATTTCAGAGCGACGCTCGGTGTTGGAGACTCGTCAGTCTCAGTGACATCAGAATCGTACACATTGATGAACAACCAAGTTCTTTCAATCGACAGAGGCTCGACAATGCAAGTAGGCAGTTACACCATCAGCGGAAGTGTGTTGAGTATCACGCTGCAAACGGCCAAATTCATCAAATCATTCGCTCTTGGTTAGACGATGGCTGGCTCGTAAATATGATTATGCAAGGGTGCGTGACAAGGGTAGTACCCGAAAGCGCGCCCTTTTCTCTTAACAATTCAAAATGGCAAAAATAGAACAACCGACAGACGAATACCGCAGGCTTCTTGACAATGTGATAGAGGCAGAGCCAGAAGAGTTCGAGTTTAGGGGCAAGACCCGTAAGATGGGTTGGCTTCACAAAGGCACCGTACGCAAAGTCAGCCACGTCACATCGAAAGAAAAGAGCCCGTATAAGCAGCATTGTAAAGTGTGTGCAATCATGCTCCTTAACAATGTTTGGAAGATACGAGCCTTCTACTGGCTGTTATGGCGGTGGTGGTATTACATCTCCGACCTTGATGAAGTTGACATTCTCAAAGTCCTTGATGCAGGTAAAAAAAAAGTTCAGCGGGAGGCCTTCTTGCTGAATACCATGTTACTGACCGCGATGACGGATCTGATGATGACGATGACGAAGGAAGAAGCCGAGTCTATCCAAGCCGCACATCCTGGGGCGGAGCCTTCTCGTTAGCCGAGAAATACCCCTTCCTTTTCGAGCGTCATTACGGCATCAAAGCGTATGACTACTGGTGGGGCTACAGTGCCGCACAGATAGAGCTCATGGCAGTTGACCAGCCGCTCATCGTCCGCCCGCGTGACGAGAGCAAGCCAAAGCCCCACAGCAAGAAAGAGATGGAGCGCATTGCAGAAGAGTGGGCAAAGCGCAAGGAGAGCGAAGAAAGTCTCGTCGGCAAGAAGATAAACTTAAACGATTTCTTAAATTCATAAAGCAAAGCGATGGCAGACAGTGAATTTGGTCAGTTGTGGGCGGAACTCAACTTAAAAAACGAAGTCTCTCCGCAACTCCGTCAGATTATAAACGACTTCAAACTCGTTGACCAATCCGTGCAAAGGACGAAGAAAGCCTTACAGGAGTTCAGCGAAGTAGAAATAACCAAGAACACCAACGAGATTGAGAAGAATTGGCGCTCAGTCCGTGGCGCGGTCATTGACTACAAGACCGAGATTGACAAATTAAAGGCAAAGCTCAAAGAGTTAGACAGCCTCGGCATCGGCCGAGAAGCCAATGCGTACCGAAAGTACGAAGAAGAGTTGAAAAAACTCATCAGCCTGCGCGAGCAACTTATGCGCCGCAACAGGCGAGGAGACATCATCGGCACTGACGACATTACACGATACAAGTCTGAGTTTCAAATAGTTAAGAAAGAAATAGCCAATACTGATGTACAAGCCAAGCGTCTTGTTGACACACAAAGGCAGAACATCTCGGCGGTAGAAAAGATGGTGGCGCAGTACGACAAGATGGCCACGTCCCTTGCAAGCACACGCCAGACCGCCCTTGACAGCGGTATGACGAAGATGGGCACGCAGTACCTCGAGAACACCGTTCAACGCATCAAAGCCGTTGCCGACACCTTGCGTCAAGCATTGAGCAACCCCGCTTCGCTGACCACGAACATGGTGCAGCAGATGTCCGCGCAGTTCGACCAGCTTGAGGCCAGGGCGAAGCGACAGGCCGAGAGCATACGCACCCAGATGTCTGCCCGCATGCTTTTCTCCGACAGCACGACCGCGGTAGCCACTATGGAGACTGCCGTTGAGCGCTTGCGCAACAAGCTGCGCGCCCTTAAAGAAGACAAAAAAATCACCGTTGACACCACGGAACTTGAAAGAGCGAAGAGCAACATCGAGCAATTCATTGCAAGATACAGGCAGGCACTCGCGTCGCCGAACTTCAGCAAAGGCGAAGCAAGGCGTCTTGCCGAAGAATACCGTGTTTTGACCGAAGAAGCGCGCAAAGCCGGTGTTGTCGTTGACGGTCTCGCCCAGGCGCAGAGGCGCGCCAATGCCGCAAGTTCAGCCGCAGCAGCGGCCAACATCAGGCAGACCGCGGAAGCCTTGCAGCAGACCCGTGCCGCCTTCGACCCGATTATCCAGAAGATGCAACAGTTGCAGAGTGTCACCACCCGCACAGGAGTCATCTGGGAGCAGTTCAAGACGCAGATAGCATTCACCGCCTTCTCCGTTTACGGCCTTGAGCATTTCCTCAAGAGCATCATCACTGTCGGCGGTGAGTTCGAGCGTCAGAGAGTTGCACTGCAGAACATGCTCGGCGATATGCGCGAAGCCACCGAGATTTTCGGCCAGTTGAAGAACCTTGCCCTTGAGTCTCCATTCACATTCCGCCAATTGTCCACATACACCAAGCAGTTAGCCGCCTTCTCCATCCCTTACGAAGAGTTGTACGACACAAACAGGCGCTTGTCTGATATGTCCGCAGGTCTCGGTGTTGACATGAGTCGATTGATTTTGGCCTACGGCCAGGTGCGAGCCGCCACCGTCCTGCGTGGCCAGGAGTTACGTCAGTTCACTGAGGCCGGTGTTCCTATGGTAGAGAAGTTGGCCGATTACTTCACCAAGTTAAACGGCGAGTTAGTTACCACTCGTGACATCTTCACGATGATCTCCAAGAAGCAGGTACCGTTTGAGGCCGTGCGTGCCGTTATGCAGGAGATGACCGACGAAGGCGGTATGTTCTACAACATGCAGGCGAAGATTGCCGACACGTTGAGCGGACGTTGGGGCAACTTAAAAGACGCATGGGAAATCATGCTCGGTTCACTTGCAGACAGCGAGTCGTTGATGGGTACCATTTTAAAGATTGCTGTTGAAGGTATTACATCTGTAATACGCCATTTGACAATTCTGTCTGGCATCCTTGGTGGCCTCGCAACAGGTAAGGCTCTTGCGGGGCTTGGCCTTGTTTCGTATGGAGCAATGGGCGGGGCAATGACTGGCAGCACAGACAAATATTATCTCAAAGCAAAGCAGATGCGCGCAATGGAGCTTCAACGCCTTGCCTTAACCAAAGAGCTTGACCCGATAGAGCGCAACATCCTTGCCACAAAGAACAAAATCACAGTTGCCGACCGCATCTCCATGATACGCAACGGTCAGATTGACCAGTATCAAACAGCAATTTTGATGAAGAACTCCCAATTATCAAGAGTGCAGATGATGCGCCTTGCCCTTGAGAACGGCATGACAAAAGAGGAGATTCGTCAACTCGCTATACAACAGCAACAACTTGTCACACAAACGAAAGGCGCTTTGGTTTGGGGACGGCTCAAGCAGACCATTGGCGGATTCTTTAGTGGAGTGAATTTGGCATCGCTTGGTATCACGGCTGGCATTATGGCTATCGGGGCGATTGTCGGCCATCTCGTTCAAAAATACAACGAACTGAGAGAGGCACAGAAAAAAGTAGCCGAAGAAGCGAGGACAACAAACGAAGACATATCAAAATTCCTTGCATCCAATCAGCTATCAAGCGATATGGACGCAGAAACGGCGAGACGAGCTGTTGAAAAATACGACGAAGAGCTAAAGAAGGTTTCTCCCAACTACCTTGAAATAAGGTCTAAAATTATCGGCGAACACGGAGAGAGCCCGCAAGAGCAGGCGATGGCTTACCGAGACGCCCTGCAAGACGCAATGAATGGTGCGTACCTCGAATCCGAGAGAGGCACGGCTAAAATGCTTATTGCGGAGAACGACCTCCCTGGTTGGAACGACGCGAGTGATCTGTTCAATAAAGAGGCACAGATGGCACAGCGGATGCGTGAAGCCATCAACAACCTCGCTCCTCAACGCATCATCGACCTTGCTCAGAATATGCAGAGCCTTAACTGGTGGACTAAAGAAGAAGTAAGAGAACTTGTAAATGCTGGCAAAAAAGTCGATGCTATGCGTCTTATTATGGAGGATGCCGGTACAACGAGTTTCAATGTTCTTGGTATCAGCGGCGAGGTGGGCATGGCCAATGCGGGTTATATGTCTGACAGGGCGACGCAATTTATCGAAGACATGGCCGAACGAATTAGGACGCAGTGGAGTGAATATTTCGAGAACGGGCAGTTCCAGGAAGGCAAACAAATGGCGGCGTCAGCGAAGGAGGGCATTATGCAGGCTCTCCGCAATTATGTGTCCGTTGCTGGCTACGATGAACAGGCAGGAAAGAACTTCATCCTTGCCATGTCTCAAAACCTGTTCGGCAACGCGACAGGTGCCGCAGAAATGCTTGCAGATGCCTTTGTGAAAGAATATGCCGGGCAGAAAGATGCCTTCATTAAAGCCGCAAAAGATGCGGGAGATAAGCTACCTCCAGAATACGAGAGCCAGCTTCACGCCCTCGCTAACAGCATCGCGTTTTCAAACGGAAGGTTCAGGGATTCTGTCAACTCCATCTTTGCAGACCCGATGAACCTTGTCCAGACAATTCTATTAAAGTTCAATGTTGACACAAAACTTGAGCCGTGGCAAGAGAAACTCATTGAAGATTTCGGAGATAAGTATGCTGCAACAATCAAGGCCGCTCCAGATATTCCATCTGCGCTTGAGGCAATTACAAAACTCTATAAAGAGGCAAAAGAGAAGATGCAGAGTTTTGGCGGTATCAACCTACCCATCAACCTAAATATAAAAACGCCCAGTCCGATTAAGACTGAAGGTAAATGGTGGGAAGACTTGCTGCCTTGGCAGAGACAGGCTGTTGAGCAATACAACGAGCAGGCCACGATCATGGAGAACTTCAAGAAAAATCAAGAGAAATACAATCTCAAGGAACCGAAAATGAAGGGCGAAAAATCGTCAAGAAAGACTGAACGAAAAGAGGACAAGGAATTACAGGCATGGCAGCGTCATGTCGAGTTGTACAAGAAGTTCCTTGACCAGTATCGCGAACTCACCAAGATGTACGGCGAGAAAGAAGCCCTCGACAAGTTGCAGACCTCGAAAGCCTACGAGTGGATTGTATCGTTTGCCAAAGCGCGCGGTCTTGACGTGACCGACATCGACTCGATGAACGAAGCCCTGAACAGCATCCTTAACGTCAACAAGGGCGACAAGCAGAAGCGCAGGGATGCGATGGCCAAGCGAACCGCAGACCTCGAAGCCGAAGGTTACAAGCGTGCAGGAGAGACGTTAAAGCGCCTCAACGACGAACTTAACGAGCAATTAAAGATACTCAACGACCAGTATGACGCTTATCAGAAGATTTTCCAGATTACTGGCAACCGCGAAGGTGCCATGCAACTTGCTTTTGGCGGTAACGTCACCAACGAGCGCTACGTCGATGAACTCACCGAGCAACTGCGTGATGCACTGAGGAAAGTGAATTGGTCTGGCACCATTGATCAAGCCCTTGAAATGACCAAGGAACAGGTCAATAAAACCTTTGGTGAGGAGAGTGAGGCTGCCAACCTCATCAACAAAACGAAGGAAGAGCGCAACAAGTTGGAAAAAGAGTACATCGACATCCTCGCCAATGCGCTCTCGTCCGACATGTCGCTTGAAGATAAGCGTGCCGAGGCCGTGCGTAAGTACAATGAGGAGTTGCGCAAACTCATTGAACTGCGCAACAAGGCCACTACCGAAGAAGGTAAAGCGCAGGTACAGGCTGGCATTGATGCACTCACAAATACCCACAACCGCAACATGGCGGGTTATGACACCAAGATTTTTGAGCGTGATGTTAACATCGGCGGTTTGATGAACAACTTGTCCGCCATGAGCACCTATATGCTCACCGGCATCCTTGACAGGCTCAAGATACAGCGCAGGCGTTACGAAGGCGACCGAACTGACGAAGGAATCGCAGAGTACAACCGCCTGACCGAACAAATCAACAAGATTACCGATGTTCTCACCGAGCGTGGCAGTCTTTTCAGTATGTTCAAAGAAGCATTCTCCGATGTCAACGAAGACATCACCTACGGCAAGAACGGGCGGCCGATAGTCAGCGGAGCAACCGCTGCGAGGTACGGGTTGAAAGAAGGTCAAGAGATTGACTTTGATACGGAAGCCCGCATCCGCAATATGGAAAAACTGCGCAAATTATCTGCGGCTATTGACAAAACGTCGAAGGCATTCAAGGACATCGAGACCATTCTCAAACCCGTCATCGACCTATTCGATGCACTCGGGCAAGAAGACACCATCCTCGGTCAAGGTCTGCAGGCCGGCAGCAACGCCTTGTCTGCCGCAGGTTCTACCGCAGGTGCCTTTAACAACCTCGCACAAGCCGCAGGGCCAGACAGCCCCATCGGTTCGCTGTTGAGCAAAGCAGGCCCATACGGAGCCGCAGCAGCCGCCGCGTTGAGCGTTGCTACCACCATCTTCCAACTGCACGACAAAGCCCTGCAGAAAGAAATCGAGGCGAGCGAAGCCAGGCAGAAAGAGATGGAAGACCTGACGAACAATCTTGAGAAAATACTTGAGCGATCGTTAGGTGGGATCTATACTGCAGGTATGGACGAAAACATGAGGAAGCGATATGAGAGCGCCACCCTGTCGCAACGAGGATTCACAGAAGAGAACATGTACCGCTTTGGCGGAATCTCTGGTATTCTTTCTGCATTAAGAGAAGCATCGGCTTATTCAAAAGAGACGCTTGCGGCGATGAAAGAAGCGCTGGAATCCGACTCCTTCTACGACGCCAACTATGCGGCTTTGCTTGCACAGCGTGACGAGATGCAGAAACAGCTTGAACTCGAGCGCAAGAAAAAGAAGAAAGACGACAGCGCAATCTCCGACCTTGAGCAACAACTTATTGAGATGGAAGACACGCTCAAGTACTATGCAATAGACATGGCCAAGCAAATCTACGACATTGACATCAAGTCGTGGGCCAACGAGCTTGCAGAGACCATTATTGACGCATGGGCCAAGGGAGAAGATGCCGTAGAGGCGTACAAGAACAAGGTTAAGGAAATGATGCGAAGTCTTGCTGTGAATATCGTGGCGCAGAAGGTTATGGAGCCGTTGTTAAAGCCCGTTGAAGATTTCATCACCAACGAGATGAACAACAAAAACGGCATGCTTGACGAAAACTCCATTATCAGCATCGCCAACATCTTGATGCAGCAGACCGACGAAGGTGTGCGCGTCATCACCGGCATCCTTGACAGGCTCAAAGCCGCAGGTTGGGATTTGAGTGACGCAGAAGACAACGCCAGCACACTGGGCAAAGGCATCGCAAGCATCACCGAAGACACTGCAGACCTGTTGGCAAGTTACATCAACGCCATCCGTGCCGATGTAGCAGCCATGCGAGCCCTTGAAGAGCGGGTCATCGAGGGCGGGTTTACAGAGATCAACTCAAACCTCACCCTACAGTTGACCGAGTTACGCAATATCAGCACGTTTGCAGAGCGCAACGCCCTTGCCGCCGAGCGGATACTTGACCTTTTCAACAGCGTCACGACCGTCGGCAGTAACGGAAGAAAAGTCAGGGTTTAATCGCTTTGTTTTAATCATAATCATTGGGGCGGCGCAAAACCGCCTCATTTTTTATGCAAATTTTCTATATTTATACCATTTTATTGTATATCTTTGCGTAATAAACAATAACTATGGCAATAGAGAAGGTGTACATACAGAAAGAGGCGGTTATTAGGGATAGAGTTTCTCCCGTATATGACCCATCGACTCCCGCGACAAGCAACCGAGCCTGGGGCGAGATATACACCAACAGCATACCATTCACAATGTTCGGCGATGTCAAAGACTTGTATAGCAACGATTGGCATGACGAGCACGGCATAGAAGAATACGCCGATGAAGTCCACGGCTTGTACCGCAAGCATTACGACATGGATGTCAAGTGGATATACAAAGGCGACAAATATAGCGCCAATTCCCATATCAAAGGGTTCCTTGACTACTTGTCAGGGAGAGACGGTCTCGGCGTGTGGTTCAAGATTTACTGCACATGGACGAGAATCGGGCGCCAACACGTCCGCCTCCTTAAAGTTGACCCGAGTGCAGAGCTCGTGCGCAACGGAGGCGGCGATGTTATTGTTTTCAAAACGACTCTTAGGGTATGTGACCCTGTCACCGACATAACACTGGCGATATAATGGTTGATATAACGATATACAGCAAGAACGGCACCGAGAAGGCCGTTGTGAAGACCCTCGAATACGACGGGACTTTCATGGGCGACCGTTATGTCACCGTTTCTGTCAGTTCGCCTACCGTAATAGACTGGGCTATTGGCGACTATCTGGAATACCGTGGCGAGCGGTGGTCATTATGGCTATTGCCCGCCACGAGTAAGGTGGCGCGAGTAAGCACTTACGGCGGTGCTATCGAATACAAAGACATCCGTTTCAGTCCAACGGAAGAAGAATTGAGGCGCTGTTCATTTCTTGATGTCGTCCTTCAAGACAACGAAATCCACTACACCAGTCTGCCTAATTTCTCCTTCTATTGTGCCACGGCGAAAGACCTCGCCGACCGCATCCAGGCGAACCTCGACAGGTTGTATCCCGGTCAGTGGACTATCATCGCCAATCCAGCCGCGTCGATTACCGACCAATCGCTGACCTTCTCAAACAACAGTTGTTGGGAGGCCCTTGCTGTAGCCAACACCACATTGGGCTTGAACTTTATCATCGACAGCGTCAATCGGCAAATCACCATTGGTGGTGAAGGAGCGTTTATCGAGACCCAAATGGAGTACGGTTTCGGCAAGGGTCTAAAGAGCGTTGAGCGCACCATTGACGACAACCAGCAAGTCATCAACCGCTTGTATGCCTATGGGAACACGAGAAACCTGCCTTATCGTTTTTACAATAAACGTTATCCAGAAGGCTCGTCGGTTTTTGACATGGTGCAATCCATGTACCTTCCCAACCTTATGCTCCCCGGTATTTGTCGCGGTTGGAGAACCGCTGACGCAGTCAATTATCTCGACGATAACGGATGCGTCTATAAAGACTACGGAGCCGAAGGCCAAGAGCTCACCTACGACCAGTCCATCCATTGGTACAAAAACCCAGACGGAAGCGATTACGAAGGCACCATTTACACATTGTGGAAGCATTACTCGTTAAGCGAAGACAGAGCGATGTACTATTGCGACCGCGTATGGATCGAGAGCAACGACAGTGTCAAGAAATGCGGAGTCCAAGAAGGTGTTAAATTCTTCGACGGGAGTGACGACCTTGTTGACGACATCTACCCATCCATCACAGGTTTCAGCTCCACCGAAGCCCTTGCGGAAGCATTAGGCGACGAAGAAGCCGCTGCGCAAAACCTCACTTACGAGCAAGGTGTACTTGATGAAATCCTTTCAGCTACCGTCGATTCGTGGGACGGCATCATTCCAGAAGAGCAAGAGACAACGCCAACGTTCTATATCCGCATCAAGAACATCGGTTTTGACTTGAGCGACGCAGAGCTTGATGCCAGCGGCGACACGCCGAGGTTGTCGATGAAAAGCGGCATGTGTACAGGCCGAGAGTTCAACATCCTTGAGTGTAAGAAGCAAGTGTCGGTTAACGGTTCATGGCGAGACTACGACCCTAATAATCCCGTTTCGGGCCCTTGGTCTTATTCGCTCAAATGCGAAGTTGCTGCAGACGACAGCATCGGCCAATACTTTCCCAACGACAATTTCAGGTTATCATCCGGTGACAGGTTCGTCATTCTTGGCATCAAGATGCCCGATGTATATGTAGATGTCGCAGAGAACAGGTTGTTAAAAGCCGCCATTGTCTGGTTGAGCGAGAACGACAAGACAGGATATAACTACTCCCCTGCCATCAACAACATCTACATGGCAGAGAACCCCGAGACATCCGCCTTGCTCAAAGAAGGCAACGTATTGCATATCTACGACGAAGACCTTGACATTGACGTAGAGATGACCATCTCTCAGTTCAAGATCAAGAACGACAAGCAGATTCCCGAGTACGAAGTCACGTTGAGCAACGACAAAGAGGCCGACCTTGTGCAGCGTGTCACCGCCCAGGTACACCAGTCTTATACGCAGTTTATCGGCGGAAAAGGCGAAGGCGGAAGCAGTATCTACCTTATTGGTACGAACAGCGGTGCTTCACCTACTGACAACAACGCTTTTTCGGCAAGACGTTCACTGCGTATGTTTCTGCGTAAAGATGTTAACGACACCGCCGCAGGAAAGATAACATTCGAAGGGGGCACCGACACAAAAGAAAGTGCCGATTTCTCCGACGAAAGAGGTTTCCTCAGCGGCTGGTTAGGCTATGGTGCCAGAATCAGTGGAAGCGGAACGGCTGAATTTGAGTCCGTCGATGTTCGTGGCGCCTTGCGTGCCGCCGAGCTCGTGTTTAACCAAATCAGGGCAGAGGACGGCGAGAGCATCCGTTCTATCGGTTATGGAGAGATACTTACAGTGACACCCGACGTTGGAGCCAGGGGCCAGATACTCAACACCGGCACCGCGACATTAAAACTTGACGGTAACGAATGGGCGACCATAGACACCGAAGATATTTGCCGAGGGTTATATAACACCATCGCCAAAGACTACGACAACAGCAACGGCGACACCGTTGACGCCAACGGATTCCGTGGCAAAGCAGGTTTTTTCTCGAGTTATTTCGAGATCACATCCGTGACAAGTTCAAAAGGTTCTTGCGAATTTACCTATCAGTTGCAAGAATCGAATGGCGTTGCCACTTGTGAGCATCCCTGCCCTTTGATGAAATTCGTTGCATACGGAAACTTCAACAGGGGGAATCTGGAAAGCAAGAAAAAGCGCCAAAGTTGCATCTACACCACCGCTGTCGGTATATCGCCAAGGAAACTTTTCCTTGCAGGAGTGAAGACATTCGACATAAAGCCGCAGTACATCAAGATAGCCGAAGGCAATATAGAAGGTGTTGTTGTCTTAGAAGATAACAACGGCACGCCCGTGCAGAAAACTCTTCACGGTGATGCAGGTTTCTTCTGCGAGGACAACATCTACCTCGGCGGCATCATCGACCAGTTTACCGCCGCCGCATGGGATATCATCAACCAGAGTGGCAACCGCTCCGCATACATAGATTCCAATATTGACCAAATCGTTGTTGACTGCGACAGTGACGGGTATGTAACCGACGACGCGTTATTCAACATCAACGCAAGGCTTGCTCTCGGCAACGCCACACTCGCTATAACAACGAGCATTTTCAGATACAACGGAGTAACCGACAACACCGACCACGACGAAGTATCGTATGTCACCAAGCAATACTCATGGCAAAGGGGTGAGTTTTTGCAGTCAGGAGTGATTGAAGCCACGCTTGAAGGAGATGACCAAGACGGAAACACCTGGGTTGGCCGCAAGAGTATCTCCGTAATTTCCAACAGGAAAGGCGAGAGCGTCCCAGGCAGTAGCGGTCGTGGCATCCAATCCATAGCATCGTACTACCTCATCACTTCGTATGCGAGCGGTGTCACAAACACAAACGGTGCCTGGGGAAATTGGAGCAATGTTTATTCCATGCCGACGGCTGCAAAGCCTTACCTTTGGAAATACACGCTGTACTCATATACCGACAACACCACCTACAAGACCGATGCAGAACTGGTTTACACCTTCACGAACGAAGTCAACGAAAACCTGTTAGACGATACAGCGTTCCTCGACTTAGAAGTGTCTGATGCTTGGGATTTGAAAGGCGAGTATCGGTTGCCGTCTGGTGTGACCATTGACGACTTGCCCCCGTTGACCCACGATGTCTCAACCATTGACGGTTATATGGGTCATAAGGCATTCCGACTTGAGTTTGCGGGATACCAAGGCAACCCCGTTACCATTGATGGAACAGAATACAAAGGAGAAAACGGGTATATCGAATACCTACGGCAGCCGATCTACGCAGTCAATGGCAAGACAAAAAAGACCGAGGCTGGTTCTTGGTACACCCTTTCCTTCTGGTTGTACGGAGTTATTGACAACACAAACTACAACCACAGCAGTAAGGCGTATTACGTTGATTTATTGTTGCCTACAACCATTGCGGTAAGAGGTGAGACAATCGTTGATGGTGTTAAAACGAGCAACACAACGATACACTTCTCGCCCACCCAGACTTGGACAAGGCACACCGTCACGTTCAAGACCCCGGCGACTATCAGCGCAGACCAATACATCCAGTTCCAGGCTTACGATAGGTTCTACACGCAAGACACAAGGTTATGTATGCCAAAATTAGAGAAAGGCATCATTGCTACCGATTATGCAAACGGAATGGTCAGCCACGAGCCTATTGTAAGAACCACTATTTGGGAAGAGAACAAAGAATACTTCCGTGGTGCGAGCGGAGAAAACTACATCGACATTGTAAATTATGGCGGCAAGTGGTTCCAGTGCAGGCAGAGCCACATATCGACTACCGGGAATGCACCGACCATTGGAAGTCAAAACGAATATTGGAGGCAAGCAAGCAACTTCGACTTCCTTTCGACTGGTGTATTGCTCGCACAAGAGGGATACATCAACAACCTTGTTGCAACAATTCTTAGAACAGGTTCGTATCCCAATCCGCATGTTGAATTAGAAAGCGGGAGGGTTGCGTTCTATGGCGCTTTGGATACTCCTTCAATAGAAATAGTCACAGACACCAACGGTAATGCCCACTTCCGCTTCTATCACTCCGACGGGTCTTTTGCTTACGACCTCGGCCCCGAGACGATTACGCAAAATGTTGACACGGTTGATGACAAATTCTTCCCGACGCAGCATATTGCGACGACAAGTAACTCGACCATATTTGACTTCATCCTCATCAGTAATTCTTATGTTGACGAGCCCATACGAAATCCTAATATGCTCAGAGCACCAAGCCCTCAGCTTGGCGGCAAAAGCATAACAAGTTTACCCAACGGCAGTTGTGATACTTTGTATAAGTTTGTTGAAGGTTATGTCACTGTCGGTGATCACAAAGAATATAACGTGTCAGGTTCTTCTACGCCATCAGCGTTCCACTTAAAATTCTTCACGCAGCAATCGGCAAGTATTTCCAATTACGCAACAGGGTGGTATGCAAGGCAAATTATCACCCATGCAGGAACGGCTTCTGACGGCACAAATGTCCGTGGTATCGTGTTTGATTACTACATATCAGGAGGAATCACAAAAACCGTGACCGTATATTTCAAGGAAAGTGACGCTTTTAACGGGCGCGACCGTTGCTACAATACGTCCGAAATCAGCTACAACACCCAGTATTATACGAACGTGTTAGACTGCGTACAATCATTAGCAACCCAATAAACAAATATAACTATGCAAACTACGAATTGTTGCAATAACGGAAACAGTGCGAGTGGTAATGCCACGGTAATCAAGCACGTCTATGGCAATGAAATAACAATGATTATCCCGTTGACAAGAAGGCACGTCGAGCTTCGTAGCGGCACCTCTATCGTTTCTGACGATTCTCAACTTCCAAAACTCGAGAAAGCCGTTGTCAGATTCAGCAAGGGAGCAATCAAATTAGACTTTGATGCGCACATAGAATCGAACGCAGTAATGGTAAGAGACAAAGGCACCATACCCATTGGCACATATTCTATTACCGTCTTGTGCGAAGATTATGACGGAAGGCCTATGCGGTTCAAGCAAAGCACCGTCCTTGACGTAGTCGATACCACAGACGAAGGCGGTATGTATGACACCGATGAGTTCGACGTTATCGCATACTACCCGATTATCAACGGCCGATCCAGTGCCGTCATCATTGGCAGCGACGATGTAACAATCACCGAAGGCAAGAACTTTGGCAGTGATGACACACCTTATGACGAATATGCCGACATCAATGCAATAATTGGTGACGGTCAAGCCCAAGTTACCGACAACGAAGTAATCCTAACGATTTAATAATATATAATGCAATATGGCTAAAAAAAGGTTTAGAATAAAAGACAGGTCCGGCAACGTTGTGGATTACGATGTAGCCGCAAGTTCCGTGACCCTCAATGATGGCGTTGATGTCGAGCAAAAGATAGCCGACATTGATGAAGAAGTCACTGACCTTAGTGAAACACGTTACAGAAAACCTGTCAACGGGGTTCCAAGGACAGACCTTGACAACGATGTTAACAGTTCGCTCGACAAAGCAGATTCCGCTATTCAAGGTTTAATTGTCAACAACGAAGAAGTCGTTCCTGATAGCACGGCCAAGAAAGTCCGAATCAGCATCCCGACGCAAGTGCAATCAGATTGGAACGAATCAAGCCAATCAAGCCCTGCGTTTATCAAAAATAAGCCAACTGTTGTCTCCAATGTGTTCTACGAGCCATCAACTGGCAAGATCTGGGTATCGACGGGTAGTAGAGTTACCGAGTTGATTGACATCAACACTTTTTTCAACAGCATCTCGTACAACTCAAGCAACAACATCATAAGTTTCCTGAACAAACGAGGTGTCGTTGTCGCTACGCTTGATGCTTCATCTTTTGTTGTTGACAAATTCGTTGAGAACGTCACCTTGGACAGTTCGACCAACGAGTTGGTCATCACGTTCAACACCGCATCCGGGAAGAGTCCCATCCGTGTCCCGCTCGGTTCTATCTCGGGCCAAGGCACCGTTCAGAGTGTCAAGATGAACGGAGGCACGCCGATTCAGCCCGTCAACGGTGTTATCGACTTGGGTACCGTCATCACCGAGCACCAGTCGCTTGCTAACTACCCGACTAAGAGCGAAATGGACACAGCAATTCAGCAAGCATCGCAAGGGGAAACGGTTGTGACCTCAGTTGATGATGTGGTAATCATTGACGGGTTTAACAGCAACACCGTTCTTGCCGCACCGAGTGCAAGGGCAATCAAGGAGTTGTACCTCAACTTGCAAGCCTTGCGAAATGCTTTGGCTGGTATTGCGTTTACAAGCGGCCTTCCTGCTTGGCAGACCGTTCCACAAGTCACCTACTCGATGGACTACACTGGCCTGACCAATTTCGCAGAGCCTCAGGCCACATCATGGGTCGAAGGTAGCGAGGTGACGGTAGTGCTGAGAGCCGCAAGCGGCTATGTTCTTAATTCAAATGTAGCATCAGCCATGACAGTGACCGAAATGGAAGATAATGCTCTTACGTTGTCGCAGAACCCGACATTTGATTCCACTGGAGGCACTATCTCATTCAAGATTGCGCACATTGACCGCAACTTCAAGGTGACAGCATCTGCCGCACAAGCATTGGCTGTTACAATGAAGGCTAATAGCAATTTGAACTTGTCCAATGAAGGTGTGACAAGCGGTGAAACATTCAGCGCAACCATTACACCTGCCAACGGATACAAGTTGCCTACCACGATTGACGGGAACAATGTAAGCGGTTCTCATGGAACGGTCACTTACACACGCACATCAAACACTCAAGGAACTATCACCATTGCCAACGTGACAAGCGCACTCACCATCAATGCGGATGCCGTTGCATTGGATACATACAGCGTAACCATTGATGACAACAATACTGGCAAGGTCAGCGGAAGTAACAACAATGCGCCAATCGAGGGCCAGCCTTGGTCAACGGAAATCAGTCTGAATAGTTCTGCATCTGAAGACGATTCAATTACTGGGATAACGGCTACTATGGAAGGCAGTGGCGGTCAAATCGTTGTCAGTGGCAATACCGTAAGCACCAATTCAGTTACGGGCAACATCACCATTACGGTGACGGTTGCGACTGTATCAAGACATACAATCATCCTGCCGACGAATGAGCACGTCGTTGTCAAGGCGAGCGATAATAGCACAGTTCTCAAGGCGGCTGACAATACTGCACCAACCAACCCGAAGGTAACCGAAGGGGAACCTTTTAGCTGCTACATCAGCGCGGAGGAGGTTGAACAGAAGATTATCGGGTATAATTCTCCCTATACGAGTTATGAATTGTCCAATGTGAGAATCACAATGTGGTCGCAAGACGTGACAGAAACATCTCTTGACAGGAGTTCGGGGAAGATAACCATCAATGCAGTGGCTGGAGCAGTTGCTATCACGACGGACTCAATAGCCTTCGACGAGGGCTTGTCGATTGGCTCGAATGGTGATTTTGAGAAACAAGATGTCGCTTATTATGCTGATAATAACAACCTCGACCACTGCTGCACCAAGGATTACATCCCTATTCCGAGCGATAAGGGCATCACAAAAATCATAGCTGGGGCAGGTGGTAAGTATGGCGTTAGAGCCAACTTCCTTCCATATATTGCATTCTACAAATACGACAATGGGTCATATGAGTTTATTTCAAGTGTTTGTATTGGCAAAAAGTCGTCAGGTACACCGAGTTGGTTCATGGGTGCGGCTGTCCCGATAACAAAAAACGAGGAGCAGGTGTATCCAACGCATTTCAGGATAGGTTTCAAAACCGATATTGACCAAAGCGACACGGTTACCATTGGAGGCACTACCACAGGTAAACGCGTTAATAGCCTTAGGAAAAAACGATTTGTCATAGGGCTGGACGCACAAGACAACGTCACCTACTTGTATAGGGGGATTGGTTATGATGGAAGATATGAAGATAGAGAAGGCGGATACGGAATAAGCTGGTGCACTGCACTGAATGCGAGTAACACCAGCGTCCAGGATGAGTACATGAGCGGCTGCGTTACCAAGTTAATCTCTGTAGGAGGTGCATCTACGCTTGATTGCGTATTAGGCAAATTACAGCCTTATAGCAAAAACTACTCCAATATTCTGTTTTTTGACCAAAATGAAAACTTTATAAGTGGCGTAAAAACGTCAGACACATCTGATACATCGTCGCTTACGGAAAAAGCCGTTACTGTTCCATCAAATGCCGCATATTTCAGGCTAACCACAGCCAACCCAGACGAGGCGTATGTCAAGAACCATGATAATGGTGAGTATCTTTATAAGGGTATTTATGTAACGGATAATTAAATAACATGGCACGAAAGGAGATAAATATCGAGCAAAGCGCAAGCCAAGTTGCAGGCCAGTCCAACGAGAACATGGCTGAGCTTGCCGCATCACGCAATGTCAATCAATCTGAGTTGACGGAAATCAGCGAAGATATGACTGCAACGGATTTTGTTGATGCTTTGAACGGGAACTTTGAGGCGTTGTACGACGGTGCTGGCAGCAGTCAAGGCGACGATAATTACGAAGTGTTTTTCTACCGCTTACAAGGCTCAGGAGAGCACTCAATAGACTTAAGGCAGGGTGACAAGGTGACTGCGTATGGTGAACCGAGAACCAACCAATCCAACAACAACCAAGTAAGGCTATGGTCTTATTTTGCTATGTCCACAGTAAAAGTCGGTGACACCTTCTTGTTCAAAGGGGATAAAAATTACAAGAGTGGTGCTGACGCAAGAGTAATAACAGATAAATCACTTTCCTATCAAGGTGTTACCGTGACTTTGGAAAATGATTATTCGACAATAACAACGCAATCAGGAATGTTTATCATCAAGGTTGAGCGGCCTGTCAACGGAAGCATACCAGACTACAACCCTTTGTACGGGAAGAGGTGGCTTGCGATAGGCGACTCTATCACAACCGAGCAAAGTAGTTATTCTGATGTGTCCTACGTCTCTATTATCGCCGATAAACTGCACATGAGAGTGGAGAGTACGGCTATTGGCGGGACGCGTGTTAACTACCACTTCAACTATCTCGGTAGTGAGTTTAAGAGTGTATGGGGTGATTATGACATCATAACAGTGTTGCTTGGAACAAACGACTTTTATTTGATGTCAAATTCGCTCAAAGGTTACACTTGTGTAAATTCTGACGACTATCCACAAGACGGGATCAACACATCTCTTGACGGTGGCACCTCTCCTTCTGCAACACCATCTACCCCGAGCATGCCCACGAGGTATCAGTTGCTGGCGGAGAAACTGAAGTCGTTGTGGCCTAACGCAGTGATTGTGTTTATTTCGGTAATCAAGCGATGGGGGGATGGCCGAATAATTGATTATACAAATGCCGTTTCATCTATGCGTAATGTGTGTGCGCATTGCAACATCCATTTTGTGAATTTGTACGACGCAATCAGCCCATACACACTGGATGAAAGGGAAAAATATTTCATCAAAGCAGATGGTTCAGACGGCACGCACCCAAACAGGCTGGCGCATGAGCTTTTCCTTGCACCAAGGATACAAAAAGTAATGCTTGACGCGGCAATGGCGCATAAGTCAGGCCAAGGGAAAATCATAACCTATATCGGGAATGGCGGCGTATCATCTGTTGACATGACATCCAGCACCATTACAATCGGTGTGCTTGGGATAAATCTTTCCGATAAAATCATCGTTGCCGTCAGTAATAGCTCATTCAGTGTGCCAGAAACAAACGCATCGAATCACGCAACCGAACTAATCTCAAACGGATGGAGTGAACTTGTCATCACGCATGACGGAGAAGACACATCCGCTGTCATCACGTTCACAAGCGGCAGCGTGACAAAAGAACTGACGGTTAATTATACAGCATCATGACCCTTGACAAGAAATACCACTTCCTCGCAGGGTTTGTAGCCGCATTAATTGTCGGCTGGCCCTGCTTGGCAAGCGGCTTGTTCGCAGGTCTTTGGGGATGCCTTGCAGGTGTTGTCGCAGGCATCGTCAAGGAGTGGTGCGACAAGGTTTATACTGGGTCTTGGGATTTGAAGGACTTGGGTTATACCTGCATTGGGGTTTGCTTGGCGATGGTATTCATCGTAGTAATACATTTAATCTTTTGAAAGGAGGTGACGTATGACTATCGACTACGAAGGATTGAAGACGATGGCGCTGCTTGTGGGAGTGGCGGCGATAGCGGTTGTTATCGCTATCATGCTGGATTTGGCGAGCGGGCTAAGAAAGGCCACCTTGATGGGCAATGCGAGGACATCGTATGCCTACGAGCGCACGACAACTAAGTTGATGCGCAACGGCTCGGTTGTGCTCATTATGGCTATGATTGACGTGATGTTGTTCTTTGGCCACTTGTGGGAAATCATCGGTCTGGACGTATTGAACCATGTTCCCGTTGTAACGTTCATCGCAAGTGCATGGATGTGCTTTGTTCAGGCGGTTTCCATCCGTGAGAAGGCCGAGGATAAGGCCGAACGCAAAAGCGCCGAGACGCTAAAACAGTTAGCCGAGGTGATGACCACGGAGCAGTTGCAAGCGTTATTGAGCAAGGTGCAGGGCAAAGCCAACGAGAGCGGCGATGTGTAACCTTACAAGCTAACCTTACAAGTCTTGTAAGGTTTCCAATGTTTAAAGAATTGGAAAGAACTGGAAAGAAAAAGCCACCCCAAAGGATGGCTAAGTGTCAAAATCATTGATCATGACGAAAGTTCTTTTAAGCAACACAAAGGTAATGAAAAAAGTTGAAACGACAATGACAAGGATAGAAAAATACGGAATATTCTGCCGATCGTGGGAAGGCGGCTGGTCGAACCATCCCAACGACAAGGGCGGTGCCACAATGCGGGGTGTGACTTATACCACGTTCTGCGCTTTCCGCAAGGCCAAAGGGCTGAAACAACCGACCCTGCTCGACCTCAAGAACATCAGCGATGCAGAGTGGAACAGCATCCTGCGCTGGCACACCTGGGATAAGTTGAAGCTGGACGAAATCCAAGACGAGTGGGTGGCCTTCTTGATTGCTGACTGCTGTTGGATGAGTGGTGCTGGATACATCAAGCGCATCCAGAAGTCGCTCGGCTTGAAGGATGACGGCATCATCGGTGCTAAGTCACTTGCGAAAATCAACTCGCTTGACGGGTCAATCCTGTTCAGTGCGTTATGGAATCAACGGCGGGCATTCTACATGACCATCGGTAAGGGCAAGAACAGCGTCTTTTTGAAAGGGTGGTTGCGCAGGTTGGAATGCGTGCGTCACGGCTACCTGCTTTGTAATGGAGGCAAGTACTTGAAATAGTTACATCAATGTAACTTTGTATGGAAGATAGAAACCAGCATAGGGCGATACTTGGCGGCGGGTGCATCGCATTGATATTGGCGGTGACGCTATTCCTTGTGTCGCTATTGTGCGCAATACTTGACAAGATATGAAATTCAACAAGACACATCTGTTCGTTTTCCTCGCAGGGGTCGTTCTCGGCCTTTGTACGGGCTTTTTCTCCGCAAAGGCTATCTACGATAAGCCAGTCATTGAAAACGTCACACGGGACACCGTGACGCTTCATGATACCATTCCAGACATCGCACCGACACCGAAGGACAGCGTTAGGCTGAAGTATGTGACGCGATGGCTTCCCAGGGCGGTGCATGACACCATCGATCATTTTGTTGAGGCCAGCAAAATGATGCACGACACCGTAGCGGTGCAGGTTCCCATCACAAGCAAACACTACGGGAGCAAGGACTATGACGCATGGGTGAGCGGGTTTGAGCCGAGCCTTGACAGCATCAAGGTGTACAAGGAGACCCAGGTCATCACCGAGACGATAACGAGAACCGTCAAGGATAACAAGCATTTCTTCCTCGATGCAGGTGCCGGCTGCGAATACAAATTCGACAGCAAGACAGTGGCGCCCTTTGCCGAAGTCGGTGCGAAGATCAAGTTCGGCCGTTTCGGTATCGGCGCATACGGGGGTTATTCACACGACACTAAAGAGAACAAGGGCCTTCCCTACGGAAAGGCAAAAATAACATACGACATCATCAGTTTTTAATACCAATGGAGGCATATAAAGTACTCTATCTTGTCCGCGACCTGGCCAAAAGCATGTCAAACATTGGAGTAAAGATGGAGGATTACAAGTACATCGGCTTGTGCCAAGAATACAACGAGTTAGTAGCAAGAGGAGAAAAGAAAGAATACGCGAGAGCTATATTGTCGAAGGAATACAGTGTTAGTGAAAGCACTGTATTTCGCATTCTTAGCAGGATGAACAAGCCCGTTAAAACTTGAACCGCTAAACCGTCGGGAATATTTGTCTGCCCATCCCGTCGGCAGTAATTTTGGTTTGTCAAATTTGCGCAACGATGACACCTAAAATTACACACAAACACTTAAATCTAACTACTAATGGCAGACACAAAAGTTTTCTCATTTCCCGAAAACGGGAATAACAACAGTATCCCCTTCTCAATCCCCATCGGCGGTAACGGTTTCGGTTTCGGCAACGGGATGAACGGCATCGCTGATCTGTTCGGCTTGGCTATCATCGCTTCGATGTTCGGCTGGGGCAACGGTGGATTCGGAGGCTTCGGCGGATGGGGCGGCAACGCTGGCGGCGCAGGCTTCCTGAGCAACCAGCTCAACAACGACAGCGGCCGCGAGCTGATCATGAACGCCGTCACCTCGCAGGGTGAGGCCAACCGCACGGCAGTCCAAACCCTTTCCACGATGTTGGGCCAGGACTTCAACCTCGTGAACGCCGGTATTCAGAGCGCACAGAACACGCTCAACCAGATTGCCAACGCACAGGGCATGTCAACCTTGCAGATGATCAATGCTGTACAGTCTGGTGACGCCAACCTTGCAAGCACCATTCAAAAGTGCTGCTGCGACAACCAGCTTGCTATCTGTCAGCAGACCAACGCCTTGCAGAACGGCATCAACGGTGTAGGCCAGCAGGTAGCAGCCAAGGCTGCAGCAGACCAGTTGGCTATGTGTCAGCAGACGTACAACCTCACCGACACCTTCAACCGCGGCTACCTGGCACTCGACAACAAGCTGGATGCTATGGAGAGCAGCCGCAAGGACCGTGAGATTACCGCACTGACGGCGCAGGTGGCAAAGCTCGAGTCACAGAACTTCACCGCAGGCATCGTTCAGCAAGCCGTTGCACCCATCAACGCACAACTCAACGGACTTGCCCGCGAGGTTGATGACATCAAGTGCAAGATGCCGAACACTGTCCCCGTGCAGTACCCCAATATCACCGCAGTGAACACCACTCCATATATGGGTGGCTACAATGGCTACGGCTTCTTTGGTGGTAATGGGTTCGGTGGTAACATCGTGTTCTAAAGCAGCTTCAAGGAGGAAAGGTTATGGGAGGTTGCTTTAATATCACCACCAATGCGGGTGGCATCCCATATCTGAATGTCACCAATGTTACCGTAGGAACGGACAGCGTTGACCTTGCACTTGGTTTCCGCAGGATTCAGCCGGTAGGCTATCTCACGATTCGCCTTGCCACGCCGATTCCCGCAGACGCCACCACGACGTTGCCTGTGACCATCACGCTCAACGGCACTACGAGGAATCTCACGCTGTTCAACGGCACTCAGGTAACAGTGGCAGACCTCATTGGAGGTACTGGCGTCGTTACCGTGTTCAACGACCGTTTTAATGGTATTCTTCAGTTGCTGTCACAAGCAGTGACTGCTTAAATTAATCAATAAACATTAAATACAAATTACCATGTTTCAGAATCTTAGACAAGGCAACACACTTTATGTAATCGACAAGTCAGGTGTTCCTTCGCTGAAAATAGGGCAAGTGATAAGCGTCGGCAACCCCTCACCAGTGTACAACACAACAACGCCAATAACGATGGGTCTGCAGACGAAGACCGAAGTGCTTGTCAGGGCGAAGGTCGATGACAAGGAAGGCGACTTTCCCCACCTGCCGTCCGACCAGAACGTCCACGACTACGGCAATATGATCATCACCGACAGCCGTGAGGCGGCGTTGAGCGAGATTGACGCGCTCAAGCAGTTTTCGCAGAACGTCATCGACAGCGTTCCTTTGCACGAGAAGACCGTTCTCGCCTGTGACGATATAGCCAAATCGCTTAATCCAAGCTATGCGAAGGAGAAAGAGCGTGACGAGGCCATCGGTAAGCTCAACAACCGCATGGATAACATCGAGGGAAGCCTCGGCAAGATTTTGAAACTATTAAACGACAAATAAAACAGACATCATGGGATACATTTTAGAGTTCAGAGACGAGATGGAGAAAGAAGAGCTGATGCAGAAACTGCACACAGCGAAGAAAGCCGTATGTGAAGCCATGGAAGCCATGGAAGATGCCGACGGTATGCAGGAGCGTGGCCGCTACCGCGGTAACTACCGCGACCGCATGGAGACCCGCAGGGGCATGCGTATGCGCGACGACATGGACGACATGGAGTACCGCAACGGACGCTACGGCTATTAATACGACATTTTAATCGGGCGGTGGCAAAAACTACCGCCCTTTTCACTTAAATCTCAATACTATGCAATACTACATCAGTGAAGGAGAGGCCCAGTACATGGATGCCAACCAGGGCCACTTCAGCAATGCTCTGGCCCAGTGGGCCATATCACGAATGAGGGTGCGTGACGCCGGAGGGAACCTTGTCAAGATCAACTCCATCCCATTTGAAGAGGTAGAGAAGACTTTGCAGGATTACGGCATCGGCATAAAGGAAGAGAGCGTTTATGACGCTTGGTACCTTTACAACATGTGCCTTGCCGACTACCGCCGTTCACTCCCCGAGCGCAATGACATCGCGATGTACATCGACGAGACCATCAACGACCCAGACTGTGACCCGACGGCTGTTTTGGCCTGTTTCCGTGCCAAAATGGACACTATGCGTGTGCCTATACATTGGGAGCGCTATCTATGAAGAAGCACTATATCGACATCGTCGGCAGGTGGGCATTCATCTTCGCCTATGACATCGAAGAGAACAACCTCGGAGAAGTCGGCGACTGGCTTGAAGCTTTAGGCGCTTCAAGGAGAGACATCATCCGTTCTCAGCGCGTATTATCTGGCCTTAATACAGGATTTACGTTCAGCAGCGACAGCCTGCGGATGAGCGTGATGTGTATAAGCAACGCCACGGACGTAGAACAATGGTGGGACACGCTCGACCACGAGATAGACCACTTACAGTACACCATCATGCAATACTACGACGTAGAACCAGGGACAGAAGAAGCCGCATACCTTCAAGGGTACATCATGCGCGGTATCGTCAAGGCTCTGCTTTCTGACGGAGTAATGTTCTAATAACTTTCTCGTTGGCCTTGTCAACAGGTTTCCACGACTTCTTGATATAGATGTCTGTGACAGCCGTTGCGGGGTCAACGTGGTTTAAGGCCAGGTGCACCGTCCACTTGTCTATGCCGCAGTCGTTGACCGCTATCGTCGCCCACGAGTGCCGCGCCGCATAGAACGTCAGTTCAGGTTCCCCTATCCTCTTCCCTACAATATCCAGTCCTTTGTTGATCGCAGCATTGAACGTACCTTTGTCGGCATACATTCGCCAAAAGCGGAACACATGACCACTCCCTTTTTTGTCACGGTATTTTTCAAAAAGTGACATAGCCACTTTCGGCACCTTTACGCTCATTAACGCATTGTCGCTGCGCCTGTTACGCGTCTTCTGCCGTTCGTATATTATCCTTCCGTCTTTATATTCGCTGCACGAAAACAGGTCTGCGGAGTTCATCCCGACAAGAAAGAACGACAACATAAACACGTCTTTAGCAAGGTTGTATCTCGCGCCTTTAGTGCCTTCTTTCAACGGCTCGTCTTTCATTTCAAATATTGACATGATTTGACTTATCTCAAGCGCTCTTTTCTTGGTCGGTTCATATTTGGCCACATCAATGCCCGTGAATGGATTGAATGGTATGATATCAGCGTCTATGTTGTACTCCTTCATCAGCGTATTGTATGCGGCTTGCAGTTGCGCTTTGTAGAGTGACGGCGCACGATTGCCTGAGATTGACATAAACGCGTCTCTCACGCGTTTTCTCGTTAAAGCCGATAAAGGTATCACATCGCTGCCGAAAGCCGCGCAGAACGCATTTATGGCCGTTATTCGGTTTGTCGCCGTGCCAGCGTGCCCGGCAAGTTTCATCTTCTCAGCCTCTCGTTTGACGTAAGCAACGAAATCCGTTGTCATAATGTCGTCTTTACCCCTCGCGTTGATGAGCGCAACGACGCTCTTTACGTCAATGCCACGCAGATCGTTTTCATCGCAGATGCGCATATAGCGCCTGATGATAGCATCGGATTTGTCGAGAACACGGTAGTCGCTTATGACTGTTCCAGATTTTTTGCTTTTGCGCACATATTGCTTGCTTACATAGATGTCGGTGGGTATGTACGCCACACCCCTGGAATGGATCACACGGATGCGGATTGAGTATGTGTTGTCGGCCCTTAATCGACCGATTGTCGCTTTGAAAGTAGCCATTTCGCGTTAAATAATATTAAAAATAATGTGTCAACTATTTGTAAACATTTGTCAACATTCTACATCAAAAAGTGTTGTAAAGTGCGCACAAAAATGCGATGAACGAATAAAAAATTAGGTTGATAACCCATTGAGTTTCAACCTAATTCGCTGTGTTTCAAGAGTGAGCGGCAGACGGGACTCGGACCCGCGGCCCTCAGCTTGGGAAACTCAAGTGGTGTGATTGTCAGTCAGTTAGTTACATAATTTTTTCAATTTTTGTGTCAACTATTTGTAAACTTTTCCGTGTTAATGAAAGTGAATGCGATTTGGTGTTCGGCTTATAGCCGTAGTAATTTTGCTATCGCTTATCTTTGGGGAGGGAGAGGCGAGAGGATGACTACACAAGACATTATGAGTTGCCTGAAAAGGGTAAAACAATAGCGGCTTGCTGGGGTGTTCTCTCTTCCCTCCCCTGGAAAGATAAGAAGGCAAGCTGCTTTTTTATGCACTTGCGCAATCTTTGACTTACTGAATTAGGGTTCTATCCAGTACCACCCTGCCATACACGAGATGGTGAGATAAAAGGTACAGAAGACCTGTTGGTATTATACCATTTCCGAGTAATGTCCTGCTCTGACCCACACCCTGTCAACAGGCGACTCATGATATGGCCCTTCAAGGGATTGAGAGGCACTCGGCAATGGCGAAACAAACCGACGCAAGGAGACGCGGATACCGAACGGGCCGTCGAAGGGAACAGTCTCTGGAATGAGGCTACGCTGCAATGACGTAAAAGTTCGCTTCGCAAACTCTCATAGTATATAATAATATATTATGAGGAGAAGGGGGTGATATGCCCTTATATGAAGAAAAGCGTTTTATTCCAGAACAAGCCCCGCCAAAACTTTCCAGATTCCGCGAATTGAAGAAAGCGGCACTTCGAACGGCACATACTTCTTGTTGTCGTTCAAAGAGTGGCACGTCACCTTTTCGGGCGAAGAGCCTGGTCTCAGTTCCTTGACAATAGCGCCGTTCACCGTGTCGATGACATAAACTTTGCCCCATTCGATGAAATCCGGGTCGTCAACGCGCCGGCAGAACAGCCTTGAGCCGCTCGGGTATTTCGGAGCCATGCTGTCCCCGCTCACCTCGATGGCCATTTCAGCGCCTTTCACGGGCGCGTGAACGCGTTCAAGTGACTTGACCGATGCGGAGTCCAACTGCTCGCTCAAAGCGCCTCCTAACGCGAACATATTGACGATAGGCACATTATTATCAAAAGCCGTGTCGTTTTTGAACGGTTCCCCTTTCCCTGTCACAAGCCAGTCTATGTTCAGGTCGGGATACACAGAGGCGACGCCTTTGATTGCCTCAGACGAAAGATTCTTCACGCTATTGAAGTAAGCGTTACCTTTTCCGATTTTCTTTTCAAGACCGCTGATCGTGTCGCCTTTCATCCGCACGAACTCTTTAAGTCTTGCTTTTGTCTCGATTCCCATTTTCGTTTCATTTTAGGCTAATACTCTAAATATTTACGGTAGAAAACATCTTGTTTTTCAGTGATTTAACTGAAACAAGTAAAGTAATCTAAGCGTTAATACGCTGATAATCAAGTAGTCTCAATTGGACTTAATCCAAATTAGGCCATTACCATAATTTTTTCGACAAATTATTTGGTGCATTTAGGCATATACCCTAATTTTGCATCACCAAACCGATAGTGATAGTCTAACCCACATATCATTTCGGCGACAAATTTATAAAGAAATGTTGAAATTAGCAAACATAGTGACAAAAAAATATGTGAGTATCAGGGAAACCCTTCTCGCATTACCTCTCAACGATGAGCGATACATCGCCGAGGATGTCATTGCGTCAATGGATATCCGCAAGACCGCGAGCAAGCTCAAGAAGCAAGGTCTGGGCGAGTGGAAAGTCCGCAAGCAGCGCGGTGTCAATGTCACGAGCATAACGAGGTTGGCATGAAAGACGGCGGCAGGTACATAGTTCTCACTCCCGAAGAACTCGACGCATTGCTCGAGAAGGCAGTTGTCAAAGGGATCATGGCCGCGCGTTCATCACTAATGAGCCGCAGGCAGGCCGAGAAGGAGTATGGCAGAGCCACTATCAACCACCTCATCGAACGAGGCCTTATCGAAGGCCACAGGCAGGGCGCTGCCTCTAACTCCAAAGTCCTTTTCGGGAGAGAGGAGATAGAACGCGCCATTCTCAAGGGCTGACGGTCAGCCAACGTGACAGACGTGCGGGGTCACGATAATAAACCCGCTAATCCAGTAACGCCCGCGAGAGGCGACTGGCGCAGGCCTCAAATAGAGGCTGAGCGAAGATAAAGCACCCGACATAAGCAGATGCCAGCGGTGATCATCCCGAAAGAAGTAGGGGTGTAGCGGTTGAGAGCGGAAGGGCATAAGTAAGGACTTATTATGCTATTACACGCACATGGGGGTTCGACTCCCGCATGTGCGGCAAACAAAGGAGATTTTTTAATTTCGTTTCATTTTGAAATTCATGGTAGTAATCTTAAAATTAGGTTTTGCCGCCTTGTCGTGAGACACAGCGGCTGATTGTAGGACAACATCCATAATTCAATGATTGCAATAGTCTTGTCGTGAGACACGGCTATTATTTATGAAAACATTTTATTAACAACAATATATTATTATATGGCAGAAACAAAGACAAAGACCGCCTCGTTGCTGCAGAAGCTCATGTTTATCCAACAGGAACTTGTTGCGACGAAAGGCAGAGAAAACAAGTTCGGCGGATTCATGTTCCGTAGCGTTGAGGACATTCTCGCTGCCGTGAAACCGCTATTGAAAGAGCGTGGCCTCGTTCTTCTTCTCAACGACAAAGTTGAGATGGTAGGCGAACGCTTTTACATGCACTCGATTGCCACGGTTACAGACGGAAGCGAGTCAATCACGGCAGACGGCTGGGCCAGAGAGCCCGAGCACAAGACCAAGAGCGACGACGCACAGGTGACCGGCATGTCGAGTTCCTATGCCCGCAAGTATGCCCTGTGTGGCTTGTTTATTATCGACAACACCGACAACAAGGACTACGACATGCTCGACAACAGCAAGGAAGGTGTAGAAGACCCGCTCGCGGCGCAGATCAAGAGTGCCAAGAGTGTTGACGAACTCGCCACCATCTGGAAGGCCAACCCCTCCATCACAGGTGACCAGACTTACAAGGAAATGTTCTCACAACGCAAACACGAACTGCAAGATGGACATTAAGTTGAACCCGAGCGGTGTCGTGTTCGACGAGCACAGGCACCTGTATTCCCTTAACGGGAAACCATTGAAGGGCATCACCGGCATGATTGGCCGCCAGTTGTTCCCTGACAAGTATGCTGACATTCCGCAGCACATCCTTGACAAAGCCGCAGAGTACGGTTCATCGGTGCACAGCACGATAGAGTTGTGCGACTCCCTTGGAGACCACGACAATGCCGACCCGATTTACCAGGCATACCGCTCACTACTCTTTAGCGAAGGCCTCACGGTTATCGCCAACGAGTACATCGTCACCGACTATGAGCACTTCGCCTCTCCTATTGATGTCGTTGCGCATGACAAGGACGGCAACATCGCCATCATCGACATCAAGACCACGAGCAAGCATGACGGGGAATACGTGTCATGGCAGGGCAGTGTGTTGAAGAAACTGTTCTGCATCACCAACCCGCACCTCGCCGACAAGGTCAAGAGCGTCTATACTGTATGGCTCCCGAAGGTCATGTACGGCAAGCCCAGCATCTTCAAGGAGTGGCTGCGTGACGAGAGCGATGTCGATGAGCTCCTCAAGGCCGAGATTGAGCACCGCAAAGTATCCCTCGTGCCCAAAGAGAGCAACAACGCGTTGTCTCTTACCGATGACGCCATTGCCGAGTTCGCCAACATCGAGAGGCAGCTTGCCGAGGCCAAAGAGCGCAGTAAAGAGATGCGTGACGGCCTGTTGCTGGCGATGAAGGAGAACGGAGTAAAGTCGTTCAAGTGCGACCGTTTCATGCTGACCCGCGTCATACCGAGCGGAGAACCCGCCTACACGCTCGACACCGAGCGCTTAAAGGACGAGCATCCCGAAATTTGGGAAGAGTACAAGAAAGAGAAGAAACAAAGCGAATCATTACGTATTAAACTTTATTGATATGGAAATCAAAGGAACATTAAAGAAAGTATGCCCTGTTGAGAATATCCAGGGCAAGACAGGTAACACATTCCAGAAGCGCGTCATCGTAGTCGATTGTTCAAGCGTTGACGATGTGACTGGTGAGATCAGAGAGAACATCCTCGCCTTCGAGACGAGCGGAAGGTTCGTCAACGACTACGACCGTTATGTCGGCATGGAAGGCAAGGAAGTCACCGTGCGTTTCGGTATCAGCGGGCGAAGTTGGACGAACAGCGACGGCACCGAGAAGTATATGACGACATTGCGTCTCATCGGTCTCGTTATGCCCGACGCCATCCCCGCCGCCCCAAGTCCTCAACCAGCTCCACAGCCAGCACCACAGCCAAAGCCTGATTTCAATCAGACGCAGCAAGGGGATGGGCTCCCATTTTAGCAACTAACTGATAACCAATGCGTTACAATCTCAGCGATGAGCGGCAGGCGGGAAAGGCAAAGACCTATCTCGCCGCCCTCATCAAAAAGGGCGCCACATCGGTAGAGATCACCGAAAAGCGCAGAAGGACGCTCACGCAGAACGGGTTGTTCCACCTGTGGATCAAGTGTTTCGCCGACAGTATCGGCGAGGCCAGCCCGGAGCGTTGCAAGGTCTGGGTCAAGCGGGCCTTGTTGGGGCAGCACGAAGAAGTCAATCCGCTCACGGGAAACGTCGAGAGTTTTGACTACGAGACGCACCTGTTCAGCGTTGAGCAGATGACCGACCTGCTTCATAAGTTCAAGGCATGGGCGCAGACCGAGTTCGAGTGCCGCTTGCCCGAACCCGACGAATTGGGGTTTGAACAGATGTTTGACACTTATATCGAGTAATGTGATGGACTTCGAGTATATCTTGAACACCATTAATGTCCTTATGGAGCAACGCAAAGACAAGGTTCCTAACGGGGTGCCGTACAAAGAGTTGCTTGATGTTGTTCACGAGGACTTGAAGATGCTGTTGAACGAGCTTGTAACGGAAGGCAAGCTAAGGTTCAACATCGACATCAACAAACAACCTATATTCTATATCAACGAGTAACGATGTGCAATATTAAGGAAATGTTCGCAGGGTTGAACGATAACGCTTCAAGGCTCTTGCTCTACATCATCCTTCATTCTGACGAAAACGGCAGCGCAGAGGTGAGTGAGCGGAGCCTTGCGGTCGATTTGGGTATGGGTCGGCAACAGGTCAGAGCAGCGAAACAGGCGCTACTTGCAACCCAGCGAATAACCCAGTCGGCAACCCACAAAGCAACCCACCTAAAACTTTGTTGTTGTGGCGGTTGTGGTAAATCAAAAACCACCAAGCAACCCACGAAGCAACCCACCAAATCGCAAAAAGTAGAGGTAGCACCGGAGTGGGTAGCCGTTGAGTTTGTCGGCCCGTTCCTTGACTGGCTGGAGTACAAGAAAGCGAGGCGCGAGTCGTACAAGACCGACAAATCCCTCAAGGCCTGTTACAGCAAGCTCGTGAAGTTATCCAACGGAGACGCCGCCGTTGCCGCTGAAATCGTAGAGCAAAGCATGGCAAACAACTGGCAAGGCCTATTTCCGCTAAAACAAGACTATAACAATGGAACGACAAATTGGAGAAATAATGGACGGGATGACGAGCTTGCAGCCCAAGCAGTCAGGATGCGCTCTTACTATCAGGCAGAACGAGATAGCAAATGAGGTCACGAGCCGCTATGGTTCGTTTGACAACGTGTTGAGTCTGTTCGCGCCGAAATTCCAATGCACATACACCATTGATGAACACAGGTGCTATTTCGGCACAGCGCCGAGACTGAGCCACATGCGGTTCGCCTATGGTGAAAGCGCCCCTATTGAGTGGTTGAGTTATCAGATCATCGACCTTAACCGCTTCTCCAACTGCAAGATGATGACAGACTATCAAGTCAAGTCGCTCGCACAGGCCATTTTCAAAAACTATTTCTATTTGAAATTAAGCGAGGTGATGTTGTTCTTCAACAAGGTCAAGGCTGCGGAGTATGGCCAGTTGTTTTTCGGTGCCGTTGACCCGATACCGCTGATGGGGGCGCTGAAGAAATTCGCAGAGGATCGTGCTGAGATAATCCGCAAAAAGGAAGAGGAAGAAGCCAGAACCGAGAGGGAACGTGACGCCCATCGCCCAGGCATCCTCAAGCCCAACGAGGTGCAGGCGTTGCGAGAGCGGCTTCAAGCACAGTGGGCAGAAGAAGAAAAGTTAAACCAAAAAAAAGATAACGTAAAATGAGGTATTTTGAAGTAAAAGTGCGGTATGACCGCAAGAATGAAAACGGAGCCATCAAGCCCGTTACCGAGACGTATGCGCTCAGCGCGCAGACATTCACCGACGCCGAGGCCGCTATGCACGACATGTCAAGCGAGTTACCCGTCGAAGGCAACTTTGAAGTGATCGGCGAGAAGATTGCCAACTACGAGCGCTTTCTCCCTACCTTCACCCACGAAGGTGACGAGCCACGCTTCTACGAAGTCAAGTATGCGCTTATCTGCATCGACGAGCGCACCGCCAAGGAAATCAAGGATATCCATTATGTGCTTGTCGAGGCGTTCACCGTCGAAGCGGCTACATCCTTGTTCCTTAAAAACGTATTCGCTGGAGAGCAGGTTGAGCTCGTAAGCGTCAAGAAAACACCGATAGTCGGTGTAAGGATGTTATGATGCGCGATGTATATGTGGGTATCGACCCGGGCGCAAAAGGGTTTGTCTGTATTTGGTACGCAAACTACGACGACTTCGAGCATTGCCAGGTTTTCGAAGGCAAGCGCCTCAACCCACTACTCATCAAAAAGCTCAAGTATCTTGCCGACTCAGGAGCAAACACCATGGCCGTTGTCGAGCAAGTGCACAGCATGCCGCATCAAGGTGTGGCAAGCACGTTCTCTTTCGGCACGAACTACGGCAAGATACTTGGCATGCTTGAAGCCATAGGCATCCCCTACTCCACCTGCACCCCAGGCAAATGGCAGAAAGCCATGTGTGAAGCCGTTGACAAAGCCGCAAATACCAAGTTGACGAGTTACAACGCCGCCCGCCGCCTATTGCCAGATATGGACTTTCGCCGTAGTGAGCGTTGCAAGACCTTTGACGACAACAAGGTGGATGCGACACTCATCTGCCTTTATGCTCAAAGAAAACAACTTTAACTTTTAATTTTAATATTTTACTACAATGGGATTTAAGATTATCAATTCACGAGAGTATCGAGAAGTATGTGAGCGTGTCGCCTTTTTGGAAAGCGACATCGATGAGAAGAACCGCGAGCTTGAGGCCAAGGACGAGACCATCAAGCGCCTCAAGAAAGAGATTGTCCAAATACAAGGCTACCTTGAGGAAGTCAAAAACGACCTCAAGAGTACACAGGCAGGTTATAACGATCTTCTCAAAGAGTTCGAGCAACTCAAGTCCGCCAAGCCAGAGCGTATTGATTTCGTCCCCGACGAGGCTCCTGCAGCCAAGTCAGAGGCCAAAAAGCCCAGGCCGGCAAGGAAGCCGTCGCCCCGAAAGGGAGACAAGTAAGATGTCCCATCATGGAGGATCTCGAGGTTATCCTTGAACGGTGTGCCCGCATTTGCGGCACCACTGTTACCCGCATCAAAGAAGGTAAGAAGCGCAGTTCACGAGAGGTTGTCGATGCAAAGATGCTTTTCGTGTACTGCGTCCTCCATGAGAACGAGTTCCGCAAGAAGAAAGAGATTGCCGCCGTGTTGCATGCCGGCCAGTATCAAGTGACCTATTACCGCAAGAAGGTAGAGTTCAGCATCAGGCGAGAGCGGTGGTTTAAGCGGCTTGTGGATAAATATTACGAGAAGTATGGAAGTAAGGATTAAGAAATTAAAAGACAATGCCGTGATGCCGACAAAGGCGCACAAAAGCGATGCAGGGTTTGACTTGTATGTTAGCCGTTGCGGTATGGAGAACGGCCTATTTGTTTGTCACTCAGATATTGCTTTTGAGATTCCGACAGGTTATGTCGGATATGTATTTCCCCGCTCAAGTGTAAGCAACATGGGGCTGATGATGGCCAACTCAGTCGGGGTCATTGACAGCGGCTATCGTAACGAGGTGTCGGCGCGCTTCAGCGTAAACAACGGTTGGTTTCGCAAGTACGGCATCGGTGACAGGTTCGCTCAACTCGTTATCATGCCCATTCCCGACATTGAATTTGTCGAGTCCGACGAGTTAAGCGAGACTGACAGGGGCACAGGAGGCTACGGAAGTAGCGGTAAATGATTATGAGACCAAACTTGATATATGAAAATAACGATTAATGCAGACGAGAAGATCATCAAGCGGGCAACCGCACTGATGATGCTTGGAGAGTATTGATTATGTTAGAGAAAGGAAAGAGATATTTGTGTTTAGCTTGCCATTACGACAACATTACAGAGGGCAAGGAATATGTTGCGGTCGATAACGACATAATCTATGACGACTATGGTGTTCGGGTGCGGATTTATGATGATGCCTGCAAGTTCACCGAGGCCAAGTCTTCCCAGTTGCCCGCAAAACTGATTCAGGCGGCAAAAGGTGTCTGCGATAAAAAGATCAGCGCAGCCATTCGTGAGTTTGAAAAAGAGACCGGATTGCTGGTCAGTGATATTGAGTATAACAAGCGCATGGTTTTCAACTGTATTGAAACAAGTGTATCAATCATAATATCGCTATGAAACGTATTGTATTCGGGAAAAGGAGAACACAAAACATCGCTGTATTGCCGACGATAACCTACGATTCGTTTCATAGCGACGGTTATAAGATTGCCGAAATCGGCATTTGGTTTATCCATTGGAATTATTGCGCAAGCATCGCATTTGGCAAAAAGAAGGTACACGGCAATGACACCGCTAAGACTAAGGCTTAAAAAGAGCGAGTTCGATGCCGTCAAGTACAGCAGGGTTGCAGAGGTAGTGAAACACGCCAGCAGCAAGCGCATCCACTACCTGTGCTTCTCTCGCATGACAAAAGAGTGCAACGAGCCGCAGAGCAAGTGCCGCGAGTGCTTCGATGGCGCACGGCAGTTCGACGGCTATATGTGCTATCCGTTTGACCGCGCAGTTATCCGCAGGGGGCAGACCGACAAGTATATCACCATACCGCTGGCAAACGTGTATTTTGAAGATCGAGACGGAAAGACAGTATTTGTATTCAAACTAAAAAAATAGTAAGGCAAAAATGGAAACAAAGAAATGTAAATGTTGTGGCAGGGAATTACCATTAACTCAATTCAATCGTAACGGTTTTGGGCCGATGGGCACCTGCAAAGAGTGTATGAGAAAGAAACGTATCGAAGGGCGTGCCAAAAAGAAGAAAGAGCGCAACTACGAACAAGAAATCGAAGACGCCAAGAAGATGCGGTTATCAGATTTCACTCCACGCGACCTGATGTTACAACTCAAATCGTTAGGGTATGTGGGATTCATTGATATCCCGCAGACAACCTACAAAAGAATAGACTTATCAAAAGATTTCTGATTTATGGAAGACATCAACCCGATAACAAGAATCACAGGTATCACATATAGCGACCTCGCTGTATGGTCGCACAACCTTGATACAGAGATAAACTCTATTGAGTTTAACAGCCATCCATTCCCGTACCGGGCAGGGGTACAAAGGTTCCGTGTGGCATTAGATCAGCTTGCCGCAGCCATGCGCGGCATAGACGAGAGTAGTGTGTATTCCTATTACGGAGCGCACCACACAAGAAAAATATACAACGACCCGAGAAAAGAGCCGAGCAATGTACGATAACTACCACTATCCTCCAGGTGCGGACACTCCAGATGCACCGTGGAACCAGATTGACCCAGAGCCAGTCACAAGAGAGTGTGAGGTGACCGTGGTGATGTCCAAGAAGATGGACATAGACACCATAGACTATTACATCGACGATGAGGACGGCTATCCACGTATTGAACCTATGCACAACTGGACTGAGGATTACCGCAACCAATACAACGGCATACAAGGGTTACTCGGTAAACTTATCGAGTATATTGACAAAGACCTACAAAGGGACAACCTTGCCAGTGACCAAAGACAGGAGTTAAAGTTTCTGCGTGACGAAGCGGCAGGTTGGGATATTGATGACTTGGACATCAACGAATCATAAACAGCACTAAATCAAGTTTATAGTTTTGGAATGATTGGTTATTAATTAAATTGTTAATCAGCCCGTGAGGGTATGTATTGGAGTAATTGTTTTTTCATAGGTTTAAGAATTAATTATCCCTGCTCATGCAGTGATGCACGGCAGGTTTATCAGAGGCAAGACCTGCACGATGGGCAAGGCAGGAAGGGTTTGAAGAGTTTTCCCTCATATGAGCAGCGGGTTCGATTCCCGCGCCTCTGGCCAAGAAGATAAGCTGTGTATCAGCGACGGTTGATTCGCTTGGGAGTTTTTGGCAGAGAGCCACGGAAGACCCCGCCAGTCGTGACTGGCTTGTAAAAAGGCGCGTTTTCGCTGCCTTATCGTTAATTCAATCGGGTGGGCAACCACCCAACACGGGAGCCGCTGGTGCGGCAGGGAAGAATATATAGTTGTTAAGTTAGTAATAGTAATAAATAGAGTTGGTTTTTTTGGTGAAATGTTTCATAATCCTTCTTCCCTGTGACGGTTCGATTCCGCTGCTCCCGACAAGTGCATTATTAATAATTTAAACTGCTAAGATTATGAATGAATTTGATTACAAAGACCACCACTATAAGGTGGTGAATGTGGAGAACTCCACCGACTGCATTATCATCAAGGATGGTAGGCAGACCCGCAGAGTAAGTAAGGCCATTGCAGACCATGCGATGGAGAACGTTTACAAGCTATTCAAGTGATTATGGTTACGAGAATCAGCATCACCGTCAAGGACGGGAAAGTTACATGGCTTCACCAGGATGGCGACGAACTGCCCAACTGGGATGACGTTGCAGTGAGCATTTGCAACGCAATTGAGAACAACAAACATTATCACAAACAAGACTAAAAAGATATGAACTACTACATTCAAGGCTCACCCGCCAGAGCCGAAGAGATCAAGGCGGCATTTGAGGCAAAAGGGTTTATACCGAGAATAGCACCGATGTATTACGGAAGTGAGAGTGTGCTTTTCTTCACAGGTACAGACAACTACATCTACGAAACTTCAAGTCCGTGGGTTATGGACATCATCAAGACCCACCCCGACTACAAGGAGTTGGAACTACCAGTTGAATTTAAGGATGGCGACATCATCGGTTTTAACGACTGCACACACAATGATGGCAGTTATATTGACTGGGTTGGCATCTATAAGCAAGGGATTGAAACTAATCAACATTTATTTCATTGCGTAATACCCTCTTGTCGCAGTTTCCGTGTTGGTGGTATGTGGAGAGTATTCACGGCCTACCCTGCCACCAAGGAGCAGCGTGACCTTCTATTTGCCAAGATGCGAGAGGCTGGGTATCAGTGGGATGCAGACAAGAAGGAACTTCGCAAGATTCAGCCTCACTACGACATCTCGAACTTCCAGCCATTCGACAAGGTGCTGATAAGGCTCGACAATAACAGTAAATGGACGTGTGACTTTTTCTCTTATTATCATAAAGGCTTTCATTGTATAGGTTGTGATGATTGGAGTCAGTGCATCCCCTTTGATGGTAACGAGCACTTGCTGGGGACTACTAATATGTGTGATGAACAATATATTAACTGGTAAACGATAAAGATATGGGAAAGTTAACTTGTCAAGATTTAATGGTTGGGGACTTGGTGTATATCCATGAGCCCGAATGTAAAGGACATCGCATTGATGCCATTGATGAACTTGATGGGCAAGTAGGAGCTGATGGAGAGGTATATGACGAGGACGATATCCGACCCATTCCCATCACCGAGGAAATCTTGGTGAAGAACGGGTTTGTTGGAGTTCCTCTTACGGATTCTTATGAACTCAACACTGACTACTACGAAATCGAAGTGTGGAATTACAGCGATGGCTTATGGGTCGTCAATGTACATTGGATTGAATTTTCAAGTACACCTGATGATAAATTAACTGTATCTTATGTCCATCAGTTGCAGCACCTGTTGCGCTTGTGTGGGGTTGAGAAAGAACTAACTATCTAAATTGATTTAATCTAATATGAGTAACGAACTCATCGCAATACCCAAAGAGGAGTACGAGCACCTACTTTGGTGTAAGGAGCAACTAATCAAGCAATCCGAGGAGGCCAAACATCAATCCTATTTGGAGATGCAGCAGAAGACGATACAAACTATAATCAACAGGGCGATATGAGCAGACAAGAAGATTTCATCCAGGCGGGTATCGCTGCTATGCAAGCGTTTATTGGTGTAGAACAAATGCCATTTGGACATATCGCAGGAGAAGCGGTAAAGACTGCCGATGCACTAATTGCGGAACTTCAAAAGAAATGATGGAATGATGAAACCGAGTAAGGGAATATCAGTCGCATTCCTTAAAGGAAAGGACGGGTTGTGGCATTCATATACAGCATACGCTGAGGATGTTGACTGTGAAACAATGGTCAAATTCAGTAATTGTATAGGCAATGCGGTTGATGCACTTAACAAGAAAGGAGGCAAACTATGAACTTCGGCGATGTATTCATGGCGTTCTTCATGGGGATGCCACTTGACAAAGATGAATTCGATAAATTCTTTGACGAGTCTTTTATCAAATACTTCCGTGATGTCCCTAACGGCTATGACCAAGCGATGAAATTACTTGATGAAGTGCAAGCGTCAGAAGACTTAAAAGCATTGGCGAAAGAAAGATTTAACCGCATTTACGAACAATCAAAGAAAGGAGGGAGCAATGACAATCATAATCAATGACTGCAACGGCCACTACACTAAGACGTGGCACAATTGGGACAATAAACCTATCCCGCAAGTAGGAGACTTGCTGATTATCCACTTTGGCGACTACAACGAGATTACACAACAGGCAAAGGTGATTGCCCGTGTGTTTGACGGCACAAGACCAGATATGGTTTATCTGACAACCGATTACGAGAAAGGAGGTGAGCAATGACTGACCAGCAACTACGACAAGCCCAAGAAATCAAACGGCGCATCGCCGCACTCGACAACGAACTTGAGAAATTCGACACGCAGCACCCAGACGGCATCAATATCTTCCTGCCCAAATGCGGCACACTGATTGAGGATGTCAAGAAGGTGTTTATCGAGAATAAACGGATATTAAGCGAACAATTCAAGGAATTATGACAATGGAACTGACAATAGCAATCGCTGGCATCATCGGCATGGCGGTCGGAATGGCCATCTGCCGAACTGGAATCAAGGAACGCGACCAGCGAATCAGCGAACTTGAAAAAGAAAACGAGAAACTGAAAAATGAGACCCATTATCACCATTACTGATTCATATCAAGAAGACGATAAGGCATCGTTGAGAGAAAAATCCGTCAAGGTGTTCGGCATCGTTGTCTATCGCAGGATCGAGACCTACATAGGCAAGAGAGAAGAAAAGACCGTCGGATTCACCGGCCCAGGTGTCAGTTTAACCGAAGTAATAGATTATGACGAATAAAGCAAAGTTACTGCAAATGTATAAGGACGGGGAGCACGTCACAGACATTGCCAAAGCGTGCAAATGCTCAGTAAAGACAGTGTACAAGATCACATCGGAATGCGGTGTTCACAGGCGCACACGAGTCCACAAGAAAGACGAGGAACCAGAGCCCGCCCACAATGAAGTCGAACCGACGTACCGCGAAATCCCATCGCACATGGTTTTGAAGGCCGCTATCAACGATCGCCAAAAGAAGCTGCTGGACGATTTGAAGACGTATAGAGCAACGCATGAAAAGCCATGGTATTTGAAATGAGACCAAAGAGATACAAAGCGAAAAACCTGAACGGTGAGTGGGTGACAGGCTGGTACGTCGAGGTGCACATCTCAGAGACCGACGAACACGACAGGCTGATTGGCCACAAAACGGTGCCGAGCCTGTTCAACGACGAGCCGGGCGAGAGGTATAAAGGCAGCTACTGGCACACGATACAGCCAGAGACGCTGCAAGAAATCAAAGAGCCAAAGCAATTGACTTTGTTTTGATACAAGCAATTGGCTTGAAATACGCAAACATCTTATGGAATTTACATGGAACGACCCAATGCCGTACATTGATTTTTGGGAAACGATACTTGATATGGGTGATTTTGACTGCACAAAGTACAAACTGCAGGCTATATGCACCGAAATCGAGGATGCCGAGTTTGAAGAAATAACGAGCGATGTTTTACAAGAGAGATTATCACAGCCCGACGATCAAGCAGTTGATTAAGGAAGGGCTCAAGCCTGGAGACGTGTTGTATTCCTACGGGTTGGGATTCATTAGCAAAGCCGTTTTCATCAAGGTTGTCAACGGCAAGAAGTACTGCGATGACGGGAAAGTCCTCATCCAAGAGTATGTCGAGTTGCAGTTCGTCAACGAGGACAAGCCGTTCCGCACGACATTGCATGACTGCAGTTGGGATATTACAGAGGAGAAAGCGATAGTCAGCGCGTTCAACGAGCATACGAGAATTGTTCGTGATTCGAATATTGAACTTAGCAGACTTAGCAAGATGATCAAGCGAAAGCAAATACTTATTCAATGATGGAGAAGATTAGAGCGATAGAGATATTGAAAGACTTCAACGATTACAGGCGCAACGAAGGTGTCTATGACGTTGATGAGCCGTGCGAACCGAAGTTCACGGCGACGGAGATTGGCGAAGCGATAGACGAAGCCATTCGCACCATGTGCGACAGCGAAGGCAAGTGCGGTATTATAGAAACCGTTATTAAAGAGACGGGCGTCAGCCTTGACGGTATCCGTTCGCAGAGCCGAGAGCGCGAGTTTGTCGTTGCAAGAGAGATTGCCGCGCACCTATTGCGCAGATACGGATACACATTCAAAGAGATAGGCGAAGTGATTAACCGCAGTCACTCAAACGTGTGTCACCTGTGTGACGAGGCAGAATACTGGGCCAGCGATCCAGAGAACCACCAAAGAGAGTTAAAGATATTGAAGCGAGTAGAACAACGAGTGGGAGAATCAAGCCAAGCCTCCCAAACGAAATAAAAAAACGGGAGACGTTCAGGTTGGTCAAACCCGCGTCTCCCGGATTAAATGTGCGTGTAATAGTTACTTGAGGTTGTTCTTTTGCTTGCAATAGTCATACAAAGCTTGAAACGCTTGTTTGCGTGTGTATCCGTTCTTGTCGCCATAGCGGATAACATCGCTCATCATAGTGTTGGTGCTTGTGCAAGAGTACATCTTGCTGCGATACTCAATGGTAACCTTGAAGTGCCCTTGGAGGACAGTGCCGATGGTCACGCGGTCTTCTAATTGTGATAGTGTCATAGTTTTTTGATTGATTATTAGTTAGTCTTCAACGAGTGTTACTGAACCAAAGTAGAACGTAGTCTCGCCGTACTTGGCCTGTTCAAGATATGACAGGAGCTGCGGCAAAGTGAGAAGGTTTGTCGTGTCGTAGCCGACAAAGAACAGGTCATCGATGAAATAGAGCGTGTTCAACGCCTTCCATGACGACATTACTGAGCCAGAGAAGCCGCTGAAACGGACATCATAGGCGTGTGCGATAAGTTGATCACAGTAGTCCTCGGCGCAAGCCTTTGTGGTGCCATGATAGACCATCTCGTCGCCGTTGATAGAGAAGCACTCCTCGGGGAGCAGCGTCTTGAGCTTCACGATAGCCTCACGGCGAACGCTTTCCTGGATTTCGAATATATCGTCATACGGGCAGAAGTGCCAATTAGCTATAGACGCAGAATCACGGAATTGCTCTTTGTTGAGCATCAGTTGGTAGATGAATTTTTCTTTTTCACTCATTTGTTTTAGTTATTAGTAAGTTGATTAGGGGTGGTGTGATGCCACCCCTTCTCATTTAAAGAACTGCAGTGTCGTCTCGTCGATTTCCTTGTCGGCGCAGATGTAGTTGCGCCACGTGATCTGCGGGTCGGAGTGTCCCATGAGCCGTGCGATGGTCGTCACCGCAGAGCCATGCAGAAACAGGAGCGTGGCGAAAGTGCGCCGTCCCGTGTGAGACGACACGAACTGCCACTTCGGCCCTTGTTCCTCCGCTCCCCGCCTCGTCAGCGTCACAGGTTCGTTGATATGCGCCCTGCAACAGAGAGAGCGCAACGTGTCGTTAAACGTAGCCATGCGTGTCACAGGTTCTTCGCTGTCATCCTTTGCGAGATACTGTCCAAGCCACCTGTGCAACGGCACAGTCACCTGGTTTCCCGTCTTGACAGCCCGGTAGGTCAACGACTTCTTGCGCGTGTTGGCATGCTTGGACGATATTCGCTCAGCGTCGATATGTCTGGCTCCAGTGAGCGCTTCAATCATGAACACACGTTTGACATAACGTTCCGTTGCGTTTATCGTGCGCACATCGTTAAGCCGCTCCAACTCATCCTGTGTAAGATACACCGCTTCTGACGGGTTGCGCTTCATCTTCAAAGACCTGTTGATGTCGCACACCTCCAGCGGGTCTTTCCCCTTGTGTACATCATAGTTATTGGCGTTGAGCACCGCCTTGACCTGTGAGCACAGAGTCTTTACCGAAGAAGGGCACCGTCCGTTACTCAGCGCTTCACGCAAGTCACGCAGGTTGCTGTCGGTGATGTCGTCCCACGTGGGCGCGTGACCGAGAACTGCCGAGAACACATCGAGCGTCTTGCCAGCGTTAGGCCACTTGGTGAGGAAGCGACCGATGAACGACTTTCGCCATTCACCGATGTCGTCCCCCTCGTTGTAGTAGCCTTTCTTTGTCGCCTTCTTGACCGCAAGCAACACCTCGAACGGATAATAGTTGTCGCTCATAGTCCACGCTCCCTTCTATGTTTCTCGAACTTGTAGTCATCGTACTTGCACTTGATGACAAAGCCGATGATGTAGAGCACAACGCCGATACCGACCATAGCGAATCCGTACCAGCCAAGCAGCATGACTCCGAAGATGAGCCAGATAATAGAAGCAAATCTCATTGTTTCCCTTTTTTGAACTATTTGTTTTGCAAAGTTAATAAAATTCTTCCAACATAGTTAAAAATCAGCAAAAAAGATTTTTATTTTCAAGAAAATATGGTCTCCATCCGCATGTTTGCGTGATGTCACACCACACATCCTTGATGTTCTCCTCCCAGCCGTTGTCGATGTCCTCCTGGATGATGCCGATGTCCAACGTATTGGGCAGCGTGTAGAGGATGATGCGGCACTGGAACCAGTCATCGCGGAATGCGATGGTGTGGCGGTATCCTTCATCGTCCTCGCAGTCCAACACGAAATGTCGAGCTGCCCCTTCGCGTTCCCTGAGCACGAACTCCTCGAACTCCTCGAAAGTGAGATAATGTTTCATTGTTTGATTGATTTATTAGTTAATAAAAGTTTGTTCCATACACCCGCAACACGTACGGGTGTTTCGTCGCCTTTCAGCGGTACTCATCAGTGGAACTTTTAAACATCGAACCCCATGTCGCCCGTCTCGTAGTCGGTACCATAGGCCTCGTTGCATCTTTCCATTTCACACTCAGGGATATAAGAATTCCCGTTAAACTAAAAGTCGCCCCGGTCGAGCACGTTGCGCAGAATTGTGCCACCCTGCGGATCTCCCGACATGAGGACGTCGTACTCCTCGTTGGTCACATGGATGAAGGCGCCGAGGCGCATCCACACTCTCCTGTTATTGTCCATAATCAAAACATGTTGTTGTCGATAAGTTCTACTTTAGTGATGTCGAGTTTGAGCCCTTCGGTGTTGAAGTCCCATCCGATAAACGCATAATTCTCGGTGCGGTAAATCTCCGAAACGTCACGTCCGAACGCTTCCTCCTCCTTCATCTCGTTTTCAGCAATCTTGTTGAGTTTAGCCCTCGCCGCCTCTCTTGACTTGAAAGCATACGACTCAACCTCACCATTCGCTCCAGGGTCGGAGGAAATGCAAGTAACAGTTAAAATATAGAGTTCCATGTCTCACACATTAAAAAAAGTTCTTGTCCTCGTCACCCATCAGTTGAATATCATCGCCGAAGTCAAAGCACTCGTCAGTTACATCATACGCAAACACATAGATGTAGTTGTCGGTGCCCTTGTTCTCGTCGTTGAACCGCTTGACCGCATCTGCATCGCCGTAGCCCGTGAACTCACGGACAAAGTTATAGGCATCGTCCTCGGTAGAGAAATAGCCAGAGTGGTAGTCGTCGCCGATGCTGATATCCACAAAATACCGCTCGTTGAAGTACTTGCCTTCGGCATCGTTGGTCTGCAGTATTTGGCAAAACTCTTCCTGCAGGCTGTAATAGATGCCGATTCGTTTGAAGCGGATGCGAAGTGCCTCGGCGAACTGCGTGCGGCTCCACGCCTCCTCCGTGCTGAACTTGAGCGCATTGTCGTCGATCCATATCGGTCGAGACGCGATGAACGCACGGAAATAGCCTAACGACTTACCCTCTGCGTCTTCGGTTGGTATGCGCAACGCATGAAGTACGTTGCCCACCCAATCCTGTGCAGACATCTCCTGTTTGGGAAAATTGCCGTCTATCACGTCGCAGATGGCCTTGTTGATACACTTGAGGTCTTCTTGTGAGCCCTCGATGACATAGTCGGTATAACACCAGTTTGGCATAGTTGTGATGAATTTTAATTGTTAATAATCTGTGTCGCCTGTGAGATAGTCCCACACGTTCTGAATCTTGCACATCATGTGGTACAAATCGTCAGCGCCAGCATCTCCGGTTTCGTAATCGGTTAATACGTGGCAAAACTCATTGCACACATCGTTCTTCTCCATTTGTGTCATAGCCCTAATGATTAATCATTAAACAAGTTATTGTCGTGTTGCTCGATTTGGCGGAACGCCTCATCGTATTGGTCTGCCACAACGCAGAAGCTGCCGTGACGTTCCTCGTAGGCATCGATACCAGCGGGGTTGTCGTCAACGCACTCGATTGTTCCGTCGTCGTCACGGAAAAACAGAGCGATTTCAGTAATCGAGTAGATGAGCGCAGGATCGCCGTGCGTCCATCCGTGCACCTTGCGGTACACAAACAGTTCGCTACCCTTGTTCAGCCCGATAATCTCCTGTCGTGCAGAAGCCCAACAATCGTTGACACACATGGAGAGTTCGTCCTCGTAGAAGCCAGAGGCATAGAGATTCCATCCGTTGCCATTGTTCACTTCGACGCAATAGGACGCGCCCTCATCTTCGACACGCATCGCGTAGCCGTACTGAGCGAGTTCATCGTTTGCGAACTCCAACAAAGACTGCCAATCATTGATTCTGTTAGCCATAATTGAATTGATTTTATTAGTTATTAATGTTAGTTACTCCAGACACCCGCTGGCAGTCGGGTGTTTCGTCGCAATTCCCAGCGACTCATCAGTGGAGTTTACTCGTATTCGAGTGTGATTTCGATGATGTCTTGTATTGACATGAGTTCATAGCATTCGTCGCAACAACCGTATGAAGATGTTATCCAATGGGTCTCTTTGTCCCAATCTATCTCACGCCCACAGTTGTTACAGTGATATACATGTTTTTCCATGACGCCAAATTTGAATTTTAGAAACGGTAATAAAAGTTTACTTGCCAGATTTCGGCATTGTCACCAGTGTTGACGATATTTGCTTCGTTCTCGTACACGTCGCAAATCACCTCCCTGCCGTCGTTCTCTTCTTCTTTATTGAAGTTGCGCAGGTTATCGCAGATGCCCTTAATTTCTTTCTTGAAGAAATCACGGGCTTCTTGTTCATCACTAAACCACCTTATGGTCTGGCTGAAAGCGTCGTCGTAACGTTCCGTTGAAGTCGTCACAACGATAAAAACTTGATTGTCCATAATGATTGAGTTTATTAGTTTGTAAAAGTTGATTGTTCTGGACACCGCCAACGCGTAGCGGTGTTTCGCCCATTGAGGGCTCGTCAGCAGAACTTACTGTTTCCACCATTCGGCAATCCATGACCGCTTGGCAATAGTGGGATACGTCTCCATTGCTTCTTTCAAAGTAGCACAATGCGTATTGAAAGCATACACACCATATTTCGTCCTAACCCAAACTTCTTTCATAGCCATAGCGATAATGAATTTAATCAATGAAATCGGTGAAATCGTACACTTCGGTGCCGCCATCATAATCATACGGCCGCTTGCGCACTTCGTAGCCGAGCCACGAGCCGTAGTGTAGTCGCTTGAATATGTGATAGCCAGCATCACGCAACGCCTTAAACGCGGCTCTCATTTCTGCACCATTGAACTTATATGACTGCTCGTCTTTGTGCCATGGCTCATGGTGGAAGCTTGAACCCTTGCCGTTGTGTAGGCAAACGAACAATGTTGCTCGGCGGTAGCACCCCTCGCTGTGGGGGTGAAACGTAGAGAAGGCCTTTTGTGCCAAGAACGCCTCGCAGATGGCTTGTACCACATGCGGTCTCACTTCGGTAGGTTGAACGTAGTCGTTTTTTGGAATGTTGATTGTGATTTCCATAATGATTGAATTTATAGATTAGTAAAAGTTAGTTATTCCTGATGCCGGCACGAAGCCGACATTTCGTCTTAATTTTCAAAGACTCGTCAGAGGGATTTACGGCATCTCGTCGATGATGGTTCTCAGCATATCGAGCGACGTGCCTTGTTGGTTGACAAACTCCAACAACTTGTCTTTGATGGTTGGCTGCTTGGGTACATCTGGAATCAATGAACCGTCGAGACCGATGATCTCAACAGACCCCTTCATCGTTGCTTGAGCTTGAGCGTATGTCGCAAAAACTTCGCGACCCCTGCAGAAGTGATCGGCAATGCAATCAAGAACCTCACGTTTTGTTTTTGGCGTTGAGATAAACTCTACGACATTGTCCCTTTTCTCAGCTTGGTAAAGGCTGTGTGCGGGAACAAGCCTGTTGTTGACCTCGTCATATAACATAAAGTCAACATCAACACGCCCAGTTTGAATGCTTGTGCCTGATACGTAATGTCCATACACAACAAAAGAGCCACAAGCCCTGGAAGAAGAGTCGTCATTACAAAGGCCATAGACATCGACTTGTGCATCAGCTTTCTGTTTCTTAGCGATATTCCCCGCATAGAAATCATCTACAGAATTGTAGATGTCACACTTTTCGGAATATGAGCTTGAATGGTCAAGTGACACATTCAAGTGAGTTGTGCATCTGCCTTCTTGTATTTTTAGCACGCCTAAATTGGTGTTGACGAACAATAAACACTGATGCCCATTCGCCATAGACATGAAGGTGCAGATGACTTTACCTGCGATAAGCTGGTTTTTGCCAAAAACGTTTGTGTGAAGATACACAGTTGAACCTTGTGGTAAAAAATAGACGTGATACATAATTGATTTGATTTAAAAAGTTGATAAAGTTAGTATTCGCAACCGCCGCCCGCCATTACAGGAAGGCGACACGCTCGTGGCTTGATGCGCTTGTACGTTCCGCCACGACGGAGTAGGCTATTTCGCACGGAAACGGCCCTCTACGGCATTTTCTCGCCGCAGACGTAGAGTTAATCGTTTGAAGGGAATTTTGCGCTTAGAATTTAAAAAGACAGTCCCGCGCTTCCCAACGCAGGACTGCCATCAACTATCTAATTTTATACATTATGTACAAATGTCTCAATCAAGAGACGGCGCAAAATTAGTGCTTAGTTTTGGATTGCGCAAATTTTTTACTCTACTTGTTCAATGTCTCTGTAGCCCGTACGGGCGTAGAGAATGTCGTTCATTGTCTCCTCGCTGTAGCCGTTGATGTCGGCAACGAGGCTGATTTCGGCTTCGGTAGCGATGCCGTTGTCGATGAGAAAATTCTTAACTCTTTCGCAATCTGTGTCGTGATAGATGTAACTCATAGTTCGATTGATTTGTCAGTTAGTAAATGCGGATAGTTGCCCGTCGAATGTCCGGCATTCGCTCGGCTCTGTTTTCAAGCCGATAAACGGGCAAGACCGAACTTTAATCAGTGGTGCGGTAGTAATACTCGGCATCACTACCACTCAGGTTGTCGCAGCACCAATCGTGACACTCGTTCCACAGGTCGTTATAGACGCGTGCAACGTTCTCGTTCTTCTCGTACCACTGCCAAATCTTCCAATTCAGCACGAGCGAGAGTTCGGTGATGTACACGATGTTGCCCCTCCACTCGGTGAACGCGCGGTGGTAGGTGTCAACGATAGCGTCGGTGCCGAAGACCTCGGCAATCGAGAAGTCCTGCCAAAAGGTGGTCTTCGTTTCGTATCCATTCACATTCATAGCAATAGGTATTAATGGTTAAACAAATTCTTGTCTTGGTTTAACAATTCAGGTTTAATCTCGCCATACAGGTAGTCGTCGGTGCACATGAAGCAGAAATAGTCCGCCATAGGCTTGCCTTTCCAATACGGAACTGTTACGTATCCGTTTTGTTTCCACTCGTTCTCATAGCGCCCATCATCAATCTCTGTGTGATTGAACACGTTGCAGTTAATGGCGCGAACTGCATATTCTTCGTAATCATAGAATAATCCTACGCCTGACATGCAGAGTGCAGCAATCGCATTCTCTGCGAGTTCCAACAATGCCTTTTGCTCAGGAGTGAGTTGGATGAGTTTTTTGATGATTTCTTCATTCATAGTCGTAAAGTTTAAGTTAATAATGTTCATTGCCGCCCGCAGAATATCCGATATTCACGCGCGTCTGTTTTCAACGCGCTATGCGGGCGAGTCCTTAAAAGAGGTTCTTGTCTTGCTTTTGGAAGTTTCCTTCCAGCCAACGGATGGAATAGTTACATACCGCTTCAACGTACTCATGGTACAGGTAGCATAAAATGCGGGTCTTCGGACTGTCATAGTTGCCCCACATATCAACGATACACAACTCGTCGCCTTGTAATTTCAGTCCGAGCAGGTCTGGCTCGCCAGATTTGTCATCGTACGGAAGAGTGAGATGCAGCGGTTTGGGAAACATTATCGTTCCTCCGTTTTTCTTGCAGTAATCAATAAGGGTTTCAATCTTGTCCATATCAAAGTTGATTTTAATAGTTAGTACATTGCTGTGCGTGTGCTCTCGCTGCACAATGCGCGGTCGTACCGCTCACGCACAATCCGATTAGAACAGGTTTCTGTCGATGAACACCTCACCCGACAGTTTCTCGAGTATCTCTTTCTTGGTCTCGCAGGGCAGCCCCGAGAAGCAGAACAAAAGACCTGGTGTGCTTACGTACACGTACCCATTGAAAAGTGTGAAATGCTCTATGCGATGTTTAGACGCCAACGTCTCAATATACAGCACTGCTTTCGGCTTGTAACTTCCGCCAGCGTTAAACAGGAATTTTTTCAGTCTTTCTTCCATGATCAAAACAGGTTCTTGTCACGCTTTGGCGCTTTGATGGCGTTATACACGTCGGTGATATATTCGTCTTGGCAATTGTCGAGTTCGAACTCGCCTTCCTCGCCTCCTGGAAACGTTGAGTATGTGATATACACTTTGCCAGCGCAAATACTCAAACCGAGGATGTTGACAAGTTCACCGTCGTACATGTCGATGTACTCATAGGTGCCGGCATCCCCGCTCTCGATGAGAGCGCGGATTTCGCTAATCATTTGCTTGGTATCCATAATACTAAAACATGTTTTTGTCGATTTTGATGTTCTCTCGAATTTTCGCGATTAGCGATTGGAGATAGTCGATGTCGTGATCACGCAAGTAGTCGTTGCGATAGTTAAATTGTCCAAGCCTCACGCTGTACTGGTCGAAAAAGACATCGTTGTCTTCAACGTGGATGTTCTGAGCCCGTAGGATGTTGGTCATTGAGCCATACTGCACATCGAAATGCAGGCCATTGAGCAGGCCTTTCTCACAATACGTTTTGATTTCACTGATGATTTCTTTTGTATTCATATCGTCAAAGTTTAAAAGTTAGTACATTGTCAGGGCGGGGAGTTGCGGACTCCCTACAACGCTCGTACTTCGCCCCGATTGATTAGAAGAGATTTTTGTCACGAGGATTTAATAAATCCTTGACCTGGTCGTAGATGTAGGCTGCGTTGCGCACTCCCTTGCTGTCGTAGTCGTACAGATGATACCCTTCCGGTGCGTTACACGCAGGCGTGCTGTACATTATCACTTGCGAGTCGGTTGGATATGCCCATATCTCGACAACTTCATACTCGTTCCACGAGTCATCTAAACACAGCCGAACGTTAGGCGTTTTCAACGGCCCGTTCTCTCGGAGCAGGCTCCATAATTCTTTGAATTTTTCTGAGTGTGTCATAACTGATTGAATTTAAAGTTAGTAATTAGCATTGGTGGGCGGTCTCGCTCCGCCATGCCAGGTCGTTCCTGTCACACCAATCCATTGTGTCATTTCACCTCGGCGACCTCCTCCGCATCGCAGTAGTAACACTCGAGATGCTGGAGTGCGTCCTCAAAATCGTAGTAGTTGAGGTCGGGAAATTCAGCCTTCCACGAATCGTAGAAACCGACAACGTCGAAACCGTCGGGATCGTTGTACCAATCCAGGTACATCATCTCAACGAGTTCATCGAATTGCCTGGCAATCTCTCCATCTTCTGCATCACCGCTCATAGAGCGCGACGAAGGCCACGAATCGTAGATGTCTCCGTATCCGTACCAATCATCATCGTTCCAGCCCCTGTGGAAGCCACCGTAGACGGAATAACTGCGTTGCGCCTTGTGCGGACACACATCGGTCACTGTGTCGATGATGTGGAACACCAGGTCACGGCAGTTGCACAACTCTGAGAAAATCGTCGTTTCCTCGCTTGTGTGCGGATTGTAGTAACCGCACGACAGGTTACACGCAGCGACAGAGAGCCCGCGCGACTTGAGTTCCATGACATCGGTCATCATCCCCGTGGCTTTCTTGTAGCCGAAACGCGCCATGTCAATCTTTGACATAAAACCATCGTCGCACAGTTCCCATCCGCTGGCGTTGCTGATGAAGTCAGACGAGCCACGGCGGTCGCATTGGACAACAAAACGGCAGTCGCTGAAAAACGACATATCGGCCTGGCTGCTGCCCACGCATCCGATTTCCTCGCCCACGAACAGGGCGACTTTCACAGCGTCATACCTGAGCAAGCACTGCATGGCTACCCAGATGCCGTTCTTGTCGTCGGCACCGATGCCATACTGCGACTTGCTGTCAAGGTCGAAACCGAAGATATAGTCGTCGGCTCTCGCCACGCGGAATTGGTTGTTTCGTTCGCGGTGCACCTCGTCGATGTGAGCGACAACGCAGGGAAAACTCTCTGCTATGCCCTTTGTGACGTATATGCCGCTCTGGTCGCTAACGACCTTTGCCGACGGCACATTCTCCTTGAGCCAGCCCTTGAGATACTTGCGCATCTTTTTCTCCTGACCACTGTGACTTGACACGTAATAAAGTTTGATTAAATCTTTCATAATAGTACACTGATTAAAGTTAGTAAAAGTTAGTTTGTTCCCGGGCGGGGAATCGAACCCCGCCGAAAACCATTCGGGAGATTAGGCAACGTCAGCCAGGTAGTACGTGCCGCAGATTTCAACGCAGTCGTCGGACAGCGCATCGACGAACTTGCCGAAACGCCTGTCAAACGCGCGCACGCAGTCGTCCTTGTGGAAGAAATGTCCATCGATCTTGACTGCGTCTTCGAGGAGAATGGTCTCGCAGTTGTTGGTCTCGACGGTCTCGCTCTCGAGCGCATAAGCCCACGAGCCATAGATGTCATAGTCGAGTTCCTTGCACTCGTCGCTGGGAGCGTACTCGCCCTCGTGCTCACCGTGAGAGAGTTCGTAGCAATCGTCTCGCAACACATTACGGTCATCGTAATCCGTGACGAGATCATCGTCATCATAGTAGGCGTATTGTCCCTCGTGCTCGCCAGCTTCGATGATACGCGCGTCGTCGAAGTGACAATAGGTGTTGTCGTAGAGGCAATAGGTATCATCGCACAGGTAGTACGAATCAGTGTGCTCGCAATAGTACGCATCGTCTTCGTGGCACCACATGTCACGATATTCGAGATACACGCAGTCGTCGTCGTCGTACCACTCATCGTCACGCTCTACGTAGCGCTCTCCGTCACGGAGTTCTCCGTCACGTCCTCGCTGGCCAGGAACGATACGTCCCGTGATAGCGAGGTCGATGTCGCCGTCGCAGGTTTCCCAATTGACGGCACGCTCATCGTCGCATTGGAGCCAGCGGAAACCGTCCTGGAACGAGAGCGTGTCGCCCGGCTGTGCCGTGCAGCGCACCCACAGTCGGCTGTTGTTGAGTTTCGTTCCGTCCAACAGGACGTACGAGCGGTTATCCCAACAAGAGCACTCGAACTGCTTGTGTCCGTCAATCTTGTTCTGCTCGGCGAGCAAATAGATCAACTGTCGGCGCGCCTCGGAGTTCTCTCCGTACTGACGCTCAGCCAGCCTGTACGTCTTCTCGCTGTGATCCTCGTCGTGAACAGCCGTCCACACGATACAACGAGCGATGAGTTTATCTCCGTCCCACAGCCCTGCTGCAAGCGCGTCAGGCATAGAGTCGCGGTAGAATTTCCACTGACCCTTGTCGTTCATGCACGAGCCGAAATTGCTGTGTCCGCTGTAGATTTTCTCGAAATCCCTGTCGAGCGTCAGACGGTAGCGCCCGTCGCCCGCGTGACCGGCACGATAGATGGCGCTGAGTTGCTCAGCGAAATACACGCGCACGGGTTCGGGATATTCGGGATGCGTCTCGTCGATGATACGGCGGAAAAACTTCCCGCATTTCATCTTGAAGACACGGTTCACGTCACACTTGACGTAACGGATGCTCAGCGGGTCTCCGTCAGCGCACACACCGTTGCGGTCGTCCGTCTTGTACACTTCGCTGTGAGCGTAGATGTACTTGTCGGTCAGTTCCTCGGGTTTCCCCTGGATGTGGATGCTGATGTTAGGCTCGCTTACGGCATCGTCGCGGAAACGCTTGCCGACGTAGTTTACCACGCCCTGCAGATCGTCCACGGCGACAGCCTCGTCGTCGTTGTTCTCAAAACCCCACGCCCAGAGGGCTGTGATGATGTTTGAGTACGTACGGTTACCTTTTCTCTCCTCGATTCTCTTGATTAATTCTTCTTGTTCCATAACGAAAAAACTGATTAGTTGATAAAAGTTAGCTGTGTTCCCTGTGGAAGAGTCGGACTGCCACAAAGCACCATGCAGGGAAAATTAGGCGACAAACAGGTTTTTGTCGCGCTTTCTGTCTGAGCGGGTAGTGGGGCGCTCGTAGTCGCGCAGAATGCTCTGGAGCGGGGCGTCGGTAAATTGCATACCCGTATCCCAATACCACACTCCACGACATTGGTAGATGCTCCTGTTGAAGCGTTCGAGCAGAGCGTTCAACCTGGATTTGGTTGTTCGTGTGCGCCAACCAGCTGACGAGAGGTAAAGAACTGACGCGTGTAGATGAACAAGCGCAATCAAATTCTCGTGCAGATACACAGCAGCGAGCGTTCCGTTCGCAACTATCTCGACGCGCGTGTTAGAGCGACGCCAATTACGCCGAAGGCTTATAGCCTCCAGCATTTCTTGTTCGATAATTTTCATGATTTTCTATGATTTAGTAGTTAGTATTGTTCTGGACGGCTGCGACGCGCACAGCCGTTTCGTCGCAATTTCCAGCGACTCGTCAGCAGAACTTAGGACATTGGCTTGCCAACGATGTACTCTAATTGTTCAGCAAGCAATTTGTCGGTGTCGCCATAATTAAGAAGGAGGGATTTTAGTGGGCCGATTTCAATCAAATGAGCGCGGTGTTCTTTCTCGTTATAGTAATACACGAGCTCTTCGTCTCCTTTGCTCGCGCATTCTTTTTGCACCCACTCCTCGTGCTCGGCTGTAAACCTACTGTCGTCACACAGGAGAAAATACTCGGCGTCTGAGAAATCGCGATACGGTTGAAACGCTAACGCTTTCAACACGTTGCGCACGCACCCAACGAAATTGCTCGAATAAACCTCTGGCGCGTTGGCGATGACTAACTTGTTGCCGTCAACAGCGTCTATACCGCAGATAAACTCGGGATATCTCCCACCTTTGCGCATAACACGCAGCGCCATCAAATCAGTGACGGGCGCTTGGATTTTAAGATTGAAAATTTGCATAATTCTTCTCTGATTAAAGTTAGTATTGTTTGTTCCAGACGCTGTCAACGCGTGACAGCGTTTCGTCGCAATTTTCAGCGACTCATCAGTGGAACTTAGATGACCAAAATGTTGTCGCTAACTCCGAGCAAACGCAACAGGTGTTGCAATTCGTGGACGTAGTGAAACACGATGGCGTTTGTGCAAAACTCATTCATCTCGAGCGTGGTCACGATGTCGATGCGACCTCTAAACCATACGTAGTTTTCGCCGATGTCGTTCGCTATCTCCTTTCGCCAGCCACTTCTCTCCAAAATATCCGCAGTCAGCGGAAGCGGAGAAATCTCGTCTTCGTGGAATTTGTCAGCATAAATGCTTCCCCAGGTTTTGCGGAAATCGTGCAGCGACAATTCGTGCAGCCAAATCATGTCAACTCGTTTAGGCACACCGTCGTGCAGTACGAGGTCGTTTAGCATTAAATCTTTTGCTTTCATAATCGTTCGGTTTTAACTGGTTTAGCAACCGCGCAGGTCGTAGAGTTTCTGCCTGAGGTCGTGCCACAATACGTCACACTCGCACTCGAGCGATTGTGTACGCTTGCGCAGTTGTTCATACAATGGATTGAGCAGATTGTGGGCGTACAGCATCCTGGCTCGCTGCAGGGCGAACTGCAAATCCTGCACACACCGCATCAGCGGCTCGATGTCGTTCTCCTGGAGTTGGTCGAACTCGATTTCACGCTCGCTCTTGCGGTGCGCGGTAAAATACAGCACACGACCGCTCGGGCATTTCACGTAGAACTCGTCAAGCGGAGCCCTGCGAGATGAAAGCCTGTAGCCGTTGAACTCCTGCACACGAAGTTCGTCGCTCCAACACTTTTCCCATGACTCGTAGATTTCCTGGCTCTCGTGCGTGTAGATGTAAATCCACAAACCGCCGTCAATCTCTCCGCGCATTGCGCTCTCGTCAATCTGTTGTGATAATGTTTCGATTAGCATAATTTCTCTATTTTAAAGTTAGTAAATGTTCACCCACATTTTTGTGACGCTCTGAGCCTAAGAACCTGTTTTGAGTCGCTCAGACGACTTTTTCTATCATTCATCGTACTTGAAATCCACGTGAACGAAACAAATCGTACTCGAAAAATTTCCAAGCACAATTTCAGCGGGGAAAACGCGTTTTTTACACGCTCTCCCCGCCTATTGTTCATCGTACTATCGGGCGTAACGATGACCGCCTGTGCGGTGGCATCGGTTTGTAGCGGATAACGTCGCCGGCAAAGTTCACTTTGTAAACCGTCGGTTCCCAACCCGTGTCAACTGTGACGTGGAACGTACACGCGCCGATCTGCTGGTAGTCAACAATCGGCTTGCCGATAATCTCGGAAAAGCGCTGGAGTTCGCGCTGAATCTGCATGTAACTCATGATTAGAAATCGTTTACGTCCATCGTTCCCTCGTTCATGTAGCGCAGGGAGTCAAGACAGATTAAACTCTTCTTGTTGCTCAACGGCACCTGGAAACAGTAGCATTTGCAGGCATTGAGGAGCCACATGATTTTCTCACACACACTCGTAGCGAGCTCGACTGAGCCCTCGTTGATGATTTCTTTGCGGATTTCGCAGAATTTGTCGATAGTCATAATTCTCTATTTTAAAAGTTAGTAGTGTTTGTGCCCACGTGCGGAATTGAACCGCCGGCCGTAGCCCTGGCACCGCTGCCAGACGTGGGCGAGTGAGTGCCGATCGCTCGACACTCGTTGAACTAACTAAACTTTTCACTTTAGAAAAATCAATCAATCGCTGGTGTGCGCGGGCTCTTGTTCAGCCCCGCTTCCGTCTGGGATTATCCATGACACGCTCTCCGCCTGTTTCAGCCACTGTCGTTATCGCTCGGCCACACGTGACCAGGGAATAACGTCTCGCTCTTTGACGAGTTACGGACTGAAAACGATAGAGAAAATCTCAGTCGTTCAGCCCGCTTGTCATGACTGAAAGGAGCGCAAAGCGCAAACCGCCACCAGATAGCGGTTGAAAACTCAACGGCTAGAGCGCGAGCCGGTAAATCGCTCGGCTTGTAACGCGTCACGCGTCGCTCACTCCGTATGTTGTTCTCCCTGGCTGCCGTTCAGCCGTCCGCCTCTGCGGATCGCTCGCGTGTATCGCTCACTGAACTGCCAGGAATTGCTCGCCGATCGTTCGCGGTAATCGCTCATCGCTCGGTCTGCCTTTTGTCGTTTTGTGTACCTGGTAAAATCCGGTTTTGTGTGACGATCTATTTTCAATCGTTTAACCAGGTACGAAAAATACAGGCAACAAAAAAGGCAGGTTTTTCGCCTGCCTTTTTCGCCTGTTCTGCTTTTACTTCTTGTTCTGCTCTGCAAGTTTTGCAGCAAGGATTTCTTGAAGTTGTTCAATTGACAGGCTCGCTGCTGCTGCCTGCCTGTTCTGCTCTGCTACTGCTGCTCGCTGCTGCTGCTCTGCTGCCACTCTCAACTCTTTGAGTGCTAGCCTTGCACCTTCAAAAACCGTCAAAAGCCCTTCAAGGTTACACGGGAAATAATCGAGAGAGCCAAAAACCTTTCGACCAATGTCAATATGATTTTTGTATTTATCTCCTGTTTCACTCTCACTAGCAAGCAACAAGGTAAAACCTTGTGTTAAATCGCTAGCGGTTTGATAGTCATCTCCAAACAGGTCTTTTATAGCCTGTTCTTTGCTCTCCAGATATGCACACGAGTTGTGTTTTCTCTCGCTATCACATACCCAAAACAGGTTGTAACTCTGCTCTCTCTCTCCTACTTTGCGACTGCTCGCATTTCGTGTAACTTTGCCGTTCTTGTTGTTACGGCTCTTTTCACTCTCGATTGCGGCCTTAATATCGGCCTTGTTCAATTTCTTCATAATGCATAAAATTTAAAATGAATAAATGTGAATATATAGAGAGTGCCGTTGTGCGCATGGTACACACCAGACACACAACACACACAATCACCATGAAAAGGAACTCCCACATGCAGCCGTTACTGGCAGCCGTCTGCATGTGCCCGCGTGTTCGCGGGATTTGCGTCACAGGATTTGCCCCCTGTTGACACTCCTAATTTACTGCCTTTTCCTATATTAGCCTATTCATTTTTAGTTAATAAC
>Ga0247609_10000297_pt1 | contig 71871 bp, 52 predicted proteins | sample 172DNAGHGlowgp2_FD_193487 | JGI IMG/M metagenome (GOLD analysis project Ga0247609, IMG submission 193487) | Sheep rumen microbial communities from Palmerston North, Manawatu-Wanganui, New Zealand - 1728 DNA GHGlow gp2 | ecosystem: Host-associated > Mammals > Digestive system > Stomach > Rumen ...
GCAAGATGCTAATCGGGTCGGGCATACCGAGATACAAAGCGATGGCGCCAGCCCAAAGCAGCGCCGTTACAATTCCGCAAATCGTTTTGTTGCGCTTCGTCTCCGACTGGAAAATGCCGAACAGTGTGTAAACCGAGATGGCAATTAGCGTCAGCGACCAAATGTTGAAACCGATGCGGGTAAAGCCTGTCGCCGAGCTTTGCGTGTAGTCGCGGGCGAAGTAGGTCAGGCAGAGGCCAGCCTGCTGGAACGACATCCAGAAGAAGATGACCACGGCAAAGACCATCACCAAAGCCGTGATGCGCTCGCGGGTCTGCTCCTTCGAGAGTTCCTCGACGTGGACCGTGGTGTGCTCCATCGTCTTGGCCTGCTTTGCGTTGACATCGGCGTGTTGGAACCACTTGCGGCAACTCAGGTAAATCGCCATCGAGAGAATCAGAGAAAGGCAGGCCACGCCGAAGCCGTAGTTGTAAGCCCCCGACAAAGCATCAATGTAGTTGTTGGCAAAGCCAGCAAGGTTGGTGATGTCGCCACCCTGTTGCACCGCCAAGGCCTCGAACTTGGAGAGCGCTTCGGGCGTGATGGTGCCGTCCAGATATTGGTGTGCCAACGAAGGGATTTGCGGCACATAACTGAAACCCGCCTTGCCGAGGAACAAATCCGTGACTTTGGTAGCCGTGATGGGTGCAAACATCGATCCGATGTTGATGGCCATGTAGAACAGGCTGAAGCCGTTGTCGCGGAAAGCGCTGTATTTGGCTTCATCGTAGAGGTTGCCCACCATCACTTGCAGGTTGCCCTTGAAGAGGCCCGTGCCGATGGCGATGAGCGCCAAGGCCGAAAACATGGTGACTTTGGCTGTGGCCGTTGCCATAGGCACCGCCAGCAGCAGGTAGCCGAGAAACATCACCACGATGCCCGACTTCACCATTTTGCCGTAGCCAAAGCGGTCGGCCAGCATACCGCCGATGAGTGGCATGAAATAGACGCATCCGAGGAAGATGCCATAAATGTTGCCCGCCTGAGCCTCGTTGTAGCCAAACTTGGCTTGCAGGAAAAGCACGAAGATCGCCAACATGGTGTAGTAGCCGAAGCGTTCGCCCGTGTTGGCCAATGCGAGGGCGTAAAGCCCTTTGGGATGACCTTTGAACATAGTTGATCGTTTTTGTTATTTGCCGCAAAGGTAGAAAAATGTTTGAAAACAACAAAAACACGGTGCTCCTCACACTGAGATGCACCGTGATATTAAAACAAGATCTTCGAGCTATAGGTTCACTATTTTCTTCAGTGTAGAGTCTCTATCTGTTTCAATCATAATGAATTGTCCTCGACTATCCGATCGGCACGACCAATTTCAGGACGAAGTTCCTGCCCATGTTGAACACCCCTCGACGGCCTGTGATCACGTTCAAGTCGGCGTATTTCAGGCGGCTCAGGTGATCTTGGTAGCACACATCGGTCAGGTTGTCGACCACAGGAAGGAAGACTGAAACGGCCTCTCCTGCTGGGTTTACCGCTTCCACAAAGGTTACAGGCAGAGCAATGGATGCCGTGACCTGCGACGTTTCGTCGCAAGGCGTTTGCAAGAACTGGCAAATCAAGCAGTCAACACTATGCAACGTTGATGGAGCTGAGGCCTGCTGTGTGGCGGCATTGCAGCATGAAGAAGGGTGTACGTGAAGCAAGGCAAGCATCAGCAGCGGCAGATAAACCGACAAAAGCAGATTCGATATGACAGCTTTGCTTCGTCTCATTTTCAGTCACTTCCGAGGGCGCAAAGATATGGATTTTTTGGATATGGATGTTGCAACACGCATAATTACAAAAATGGGTGCAGCCTATTACGGCCCCACCCAAGTATGATTAAGGCTGCCGATTTGTATCACATCTTCAACATCGGTGACGTTGTACCCGTCCGACTTGTATTTAGGCTCAGGTTTGTCCTTCGAGAATGCACTTTCGTCGGTCTTTTGGTACTACATTCCCATCGATGTCAAACATTTACTTCTTAATCCTATACTTCCTGTTTTTATACTCCCCTTCCGTCTCAAGGATGCCCTCGTCCACGAGTTGTTTGAGGTAGTCACGGGTTCTTGAGGGCTTGAGTCCGATGGCTTTCGAAATGGATTTTGAGTCTGAAATCCTGCTATCGGCGATAAAATCAACGATTTGTCGCCGATTTTTCTTGGATTCAGTAGATTGATTGCCGTATTTCATACGTATCTGTTTTTTTACTATCTTTACCGCCTCAAAACGCACCATTTCCATGCAAATCTTCCAACGCAACATCCTCAACAAATACATCGAAAGCCTTGATAATACGCTGATTGACGAGCAGTACAAGACCTTTTCCAGCTTCTTCCTGGATCCTGAAAGGCAGGCCAACATCCTCAACAGCAAGGAAGAGCAGTTCCAAGAAGGTTTCCTTCGCGAATTGTTCGTAAAGATTCTCGGCTACACCTTGAATCCCGACCCCAATTTCAACCTCACCACAGAGAAGAAAAACGAGACCAACAGCAAGAAAGCCGATGGAGCTATCCTCATCGATGGAAAGGTTGTGGGTGTGATTGAGTTGAAAGACCACAAAACGAATGATCTTAGCAAAGTTGAGGCACAGGCATTCAACTATAAGAACCAACACAAAGAAGCTATCTACGTCGTCATCTCCAACTTTGAGAAACTACGCTTCTACATTGATAATGCCGTTGATTTCGAAGAGTTTGATTTGTTTCACCTTACCCGTGACGACTTTGCCCGGCTTTGGATTTGCCTTGCCTACGAGAACATCGTCAAGAACCTACCTAAGCAAACCAAGGCAGCCAGCCTCACTAATGAAGACCAGATAACCAACGCCCTCTATAAGGACTACTCCAACTTCAAGCGCGACCTCTTCGAGGACATCCTGAAGAACAACCCCACCGACGACACGGAGCACAAGATTCTATTGTTCAAAAAGACTCAGAAACTCCTCGACAGGCTGCTCTTCATCTTCTTCGCCGAAGACCGTGGGCTGCTGCCGCCTAACTCCATCATGCTCATCATCAACCAGTGGGAGAAGCTGAAAGAACTTGACGAGTACCAGCCGTTTTACAATCGTCTGAAGAAATACTTCGGATACATGAACTCTGGCTTTCAAGGCAAGAACTACGAGGTCTTTGCCTACAATGGCGGCCTCTTCAAGCCGGATGAAATCCTTGACGGCCTCATCATCTCCGACGAGGTGCTGATGCGCTACTGCAAGAAGATTTCCGACTACGACTTCCAGAGCGATGTCGATGTCAACATTCTTGGCCACATCTTCGAGAACTCGTTGACGGAAATAGAAGAGGTAACAGAGCGGCTGACAGCGGGTCATGACCCGCTGGGACAGCCGCTCATCAGCAAACGAAAGAAAGACGGCGTTTTCTACACCCCACAATTCATCACAAAATACATCGTGGAGAATACGGTTGGCAAGCTCTGCCGAGAGAAGAAGGCGGAACTTGGCATCGACGAAAGCGAGTATTTCACCGACAAGAAACGGCAGGTGGCCACCAAGAAGGCCCTCATCGAAAAGCTGGATGCCTACCGCGACTGGCTCCTGCAGATTTCCATCTGCGACCCCGCTTGCGGTAGTGGTGCCTTCCTCAATGCTGCCTTGAACTTCCTCATCGCTGAACACAAGCTCATCGATGAGATGCAAGCCAAAGTCGAAGGTGCCGCCATCGTGTTTCCCAATGTCGAGAACTCAATTCTTGAAAACAACCTTTACGGCGTGGACATCAACGAAGAGAGCGTCGAGATTGCCAAGCTGTCATTGTGGCTCCGCACCGCCAAGCCTCACCGCAAGCTGAACTCGCTCAACGACAACATCAAATGCGGCAACTCGCTCATCGATGATCCAGCCATTGCCGGTGACAAGGCCTTCTGTTGGGAGAAGGAATTCCCGAAAATCTTCCGCGAAAAGCAGAAGCGACCTTGGCATATCACCACAGCTATACATGATAGTCGTACTTCAGAACGAATGATAGAATACGACGTGAGGCGACTTCGCGACCACGGCACACGGCCTTACCCCGAGCCGATGCTTTTGAGCACGGAAGAGGAAATCATCATAACGGAGACCGTGGCGAAGATTGTGGAGGAAGACAAACTAAACGTCTTGGCCTACAACATTTGCTTCGGCCACATGCACATACTCCTTGTGTGCGAAGAGAAAGAGGTGCCAAAGATTGTAGGAAAGATAAAGTCGATGACAGCGCGAGCCGTGAATATCGTCATGGGAAGAACAGTGCCGACAATGGTATCGACGACGAAGGGACCGGTAGGTACGACCGCGGTAGCGACAGCGGGTCATACCCGCTGACCCTACCGGACGATACCCTACCGGACGATACCCTACCGGACGAAGAACTTCCTAAAAAAGGCATCACACAGTGCTCCCTATGGGGAAGAAAATTCGGCAATACCTACATCAACTCAGACGAGCACCTCTATAACGCCATCGAGTATATCCGAACCAACCGCGAACACCATGGCCTCGCCCCACTTCCCGTGGAATATCCCCATTGCGTCTCCATCGAAGAAGCCTTCCGACCCGAGTACGCGGGCGGCTTCGATGTGGTCATTGGAAATCCACCGTATGTGCAGCTACAAACTATGGGCGAAATGAGCGACGTGTATGCCCATTGCGGTTTCCAAAGCTATAACAAGAGTGCTGACCTCTATTGCTTGTTTACGGAACGAGGCTACAACCTGCTTAAACCCAACGGACTGCAATCCTTCATCATGCCAAACAAATGGATGCTGGTCTCATACGGAAAAGAACTACGCTCATTCATGGCCAAAACCGATTTGCAGCAGATTCTCAATTTTGGCGACATCCAGTTTTTCGACGATGCCACTATCTATGTCTGCATCTTCGTGACCCGTAAATCATCTAAAAGAAACCCCGAAGTGCTGGCATTATCCTTGAACCAAAAGACCTACCACGGCGATTTTATGAGTGAAGTGCCAAGCCAACTGTCCCCTTATCCAGCCGACATCTTTGGCGAAGCGGAATGGAGCATTCAGCCAAAGGCACATTTCGACATCCTGAAGAAGATGCAACAAGGCCGAGCATTGAAGGATATGCCAATTTCAATTAATTATGGTATCAAGACTGGCTATAACGATGCGTTCTTCATTGATGGAGCCACTCGTAACCGTCTCATTGCCGAAGACCCGAAAAGTGCCGAACTCATCATGCCATTGCTTCGGGGAAGGGACATTCAGGCTTGGATACCAGATTTGGTGGACCAGTACTTGATTGGAACTTTGCCAGCTTTACAATTGGATATTGATAATTACCCAGCGATAAAGAAACATCTTCTTTCATTCGGTATCAAAAGATTAGAGCAAAGCGGAGCAAAAGGAGCAAGAAAGAAAACTCCAAATAAATGGTTTGAAACACAAGATACCATTTCTTATTACAAAGAATTCTCCAAACCCAAAATCATGTACCCGAACATGACATCCTTGTTCCCCTTCATTTTTGACGACAAGGGCTATTATGGGAACGACAAGACCTTTATGATAACCGCAACCGACGACAGCATTGATTTAAAAGCATTGACCGCAATCTTCAACTCGAAGCTTTGTAAGTTGTGGATTTGGTATAACTGCCCAGAATTGCAAGGTGGAACACGCGAAATCCGAAAGGTCTATTTCGAGAATTTCCCCATCCCGACAGGAATAGCCAAAACTACGGCCGCGGAGTCGGGTACGGAATCGAGTACGGGGCCGGGTACGGACAACGGGGCATGCCCCGTTGACCCTACCGGCCCCAATCCTACTAGCAGCCTTCCTACCGGCGGCCTACCTACCAGAAGCAACCCTGCCAGACTATCCCAATTGGCAGAGCAAATGCTTTCCCTCCATTCCCAGCTTCAGCAAAAGCGTCATCGTTTCCTTCGTCGCCTTCAGGACAACCTTGGCATCGCGAAAGTCACCGCCGCTTTGGAGCGTTTCGACGAGCTGGATTTCAAGGCCTTTGTGGCCGAGCTGAAGAAACAGAAAGTCGCCCTTTCACTTACCCAGCAAGATGAATGGGAAGACTACTTCAACCAATATAAGACAGATTGCAACGCACTTTTCGCCCAAATCACTGCCACTGATAAGGAGATAGACCTAATGGTTTATCAACTTTACGGTCTGACGGAGAATGAGATAAAAGTAGTGGAAGGATAATAACAAGGTATTATGGAACGATACTCATTAAAGCAAGGTGAATTGTTTAAAAAGGGCGATACATTTGATTTGGAAAGTTTGCTGAAACAAGAAGCCACCAACAGAATCCAGAAGCTCGAAGATGATTATGTTATGAATGTATCTGAGAGGGATTACAAAGATGGCTGTCATGGTGTTTGACTTTAAGAAATAAAGAATAAGCGGGAGGGCTATAGGCATCATGATCATAATGCTCGCTGATAATGACAAAGCGTCAATCCAAGTCCCGAAGGGACGACCCCACCCCACCTCGATATGCAATGTCGGGTTTTCATATTAGAATGGTCGTATTCCGAGATGTTTCCGTTCCGTGAAAGTGTATGCAACGGATGGGACAGCAGTGTTCCTCGCTAACACCTCCTCTCTTAAACTTATAACTTTTTTGGCAACAACACCCAGTATTTGCCAAAATTGTTATACCTTATGCATCCATAATACGAAACACGCATTATGACCATAGTAGATCAGATATTACATTATGCTTCCTTATAGAAGCAACCCTTTCGCAGACTTGACTTGATGCATTAGAAAGTTGCTAAAGAGAATAATGTGCAAGACTTCTCACTGGCCGAAAAGAATCACATCTTCACCATCCTCTTAGTCACCATCCCGCCGTCCGTCATGACCTTCACCACATAAACGCCGCTTTCCAAGCCGCTGATTTGGCATTGCGAGCCGGTGGTGGGCTGGCTTTTCACCAACTTGCCGTCCACGGAATAGACTTCGACGTGTCTCATGCCTTCGCAACGGATCGTGAAAACGTCGGCACTGGGGTTGGGATAGATGGTGGCTTTGACATCGTTCTCCGCAAGGCCGTCGTAAGGTTGCACGGCCTCGATGGCGGCCAAGGCATCCACGCGACCTACGCCGGTGAGGTTGCTCTTGTGCTCGGTGAGCTTGACGGAGGTTTCTTCCAGGATGCGACAGATCTCAGCAGGAGTCAGCTCGGGGTTCTTTTGGAGCATCAGGGCGATGATGCCAGCCACACAGGGCGTTGCCATCGAGGTGCCGTCCATGTTGGTGTAACCGTCGTTGGTGAGGTAGTTGAGCGACTTGATGGCCACGCCAGGACCGCTCACGTCGGGACGGATGAGGCCGATGCCGGGATTGTAGGGATAGTCTCCAAACTCGGAGTCTTGCCATGTGACGGGACCCTCACAGGTGAAATAGGCCGCAACGTCGTTATAGTCGACGGCACCCACGGCAATCACGCAGGTCAGGCCGCCAGGGTTCTCCAGCTGGTCGGGGTCGAGATAAGGCGGAGGACAGCTGGCAGGCACACGCACATTGTCGGGCACGGGTCCATAACCCCAGTTCTGAAGATGGCCCTCGTTGCCTGCACAGACAGCCGCCACGATGCCCGCATCGAGAACGGACTCGCATGTGCGACGCAGCAACTCTTTGTCGGGCATTTCGGCGAGACTCATGCCCAACGACATGCTAATGAGGTCGCAGCCGTGCTCCACCGACCATTCCATGCCTCTCGAAATGTTGACCGCACCGCCAAAGCCCGTTGAATCAATGCTTTTGACGCACATTAGCGTGGCTTCGGGGGCCACACCCGTCAGCGAGCCTGCCGTGCCGTCGCCCAATACGGTGCCGGCGCAGTGTGTGCCGTGGTCGAGGTCATCCATGGGGTCGAGATCACCATTCACGATGTCGATGCCGTGAAGCGGGAACTCCTCGCCGCCGTCCCAGAGGTGGTCGGCCACGTCCAAATGGTTGTAGTTGACGCCCGAATCGACGACGGAAACCAAAACGCCTTCGCCTCGATAGCCCAATTCCCACACCTTGTCGGCATTGACCATCAGCACATTTTGCGTGGTTTCGCGGGTAGCTTCTGCCACCTTGCCCCGTTCGGTTTCGGGAATCAGGTTTTGCTTGTGGCTGAAGGCAATCGTTTTAATGTCAGGCCTTTGCGCAAGGTCTTGAATGGCGGCTTTGGTGGCCGTGAAGTAAATCGCGTTGGCCGTCCAAATCGACTGAGCCGACGTGGTCAAGCCACGACGCTCCATTTCGGAAAGCGTTTGCTTCAGGTCGTATTGCGATGCCTCTGTAAAGGCTTTCAATTCGTTGATTACAAAAGCCTTGCGTTCTGCTTTAGTAGCATAAAAATCGGCTTGGCGGCACAGCTGTGTGCGGTCGTATTGCGCTTTCATCAAGACGAACACCTCGATTTTCTCGTCTTCCGCGCGGCGGTTCATTTCCTCGCTCAGCCTTGGGTCGATGGTTTGGGCTTGAGCAAAAAGGCTTGCTAATGCCAATGAGATGATTAAAAAGGTCTTTTTCATGGTTCTCAGATTTTTATGATTTTTTGGACAAAACCGGAGCTTCCATTTGTGACTTGCAACATGTAAACGCCGCTTTCAAGGCCATCGATTTGATAGCTGTCGCGGTCGGCACGGATGCTGCGCACCAAACGCCCGTCGATGGCGTAAACGTCGATTTGGCTCATCCCTTCGCAACTCACGGTGAAACCACCCATGGTCGGATTGGGATACACCTGAACCGACTGCAATTCAGCCTCTTCCACATTGTCGTAATCCACGGCATTGACTGCGGCCAAGGCATCCACGACACCTGAGCCGAAGTTGTTGCTCTTATGCTCAGTGAGCTTCAAGGCGGTGTTTTCCAGGATTTCGTCGATTTGCGCAGGGGTCAGATTAGGATTCTTGGAGAGCATAAGGGCGATGGTGCCAGCCACGCAGGGCGAGGCAGCCGAGGTGCCGCTGAAAAGCGTATAGCCGCTGTTGTTCCCATGGTCGAGGGTGGTGAGTTCGTTGCCAGGCGCGCAGATGTCGGGGCGGATCAGCCCGATTTCCGTCGTGCTGCCAGCGGTGTAGGGATAGTCGTTGTATTCGGCCACGTCCATCCATTGCGACGGCCCTACTGACGAGATTTCGTTGAAGCCGTTGTCGGAAAGAACGGAGCCAACGCAAACCACGCAACTCATGCCGCCTGCATTCACCATTTGGTCGGGATGCAGATGGGGCGGCGGGCAGTCGCCAGGGGTGTAGATGTTGTACGGCACGGGAATCATGAACTGCACCGAGCCCACATTGCCAGCGCAAACTGCAGCAACGACGCCTGCAGCCAAAGTGTTGTCGCAGGCCTGTCGCATCATCAGTTTTTGGGCGGGTTCGGGCTTGGGACGGCCCAACGACATGTTGAGTACATCAGCACCATGCTCAATGGCGAACTGCATCGCGGCGACCCAAGGCGTCTCTTCGCCAACGCCGTCGTCTCTGAAGGCTTTCAAGACCATAATAGTGGCATCGGGAGCCACACCGGTCTTTGTCCCGCCAGCACCTGTTCCGCAAACGATGCCTGCCACCTCGGTGCCGTGGCCGTAAATATCATCGGGGTCGTTGTCGTTGTAATAGAAATCGTAGCCGTGGTTGGGGTATTCGCTACCGCCATCCCAAAAACGGCCGGCCAAGTCCTCATGGTCGAGGCGCACACCCGTATCGATGATGGCGACGAGCACACCCTGGCCCGTATAGCCCAAATCCCAAACGGGCGGCACGTCGATTTGGTACAAAAACTCGGCAATGTCGCGGTCGCCGTTTTTCACAGCGGATTTGACCTCACCGTCGGCAATCCATTGGGTTTCTTCGCGATAGGCGATGGTCTTGATGCCTCCCCGTTGCTCAAGGCTGTTGATGGCCGTTTTGGTGGCTTGGCAGCTGATGGCATTCACGAGCCAGAGCGACTGGATGTCGGCCACCATATCGTGTTGCTTCATCTCCTCAAGCAGGCCAAGCAGCTCGGCTTGTGAGGTTTCGGCCTGACGCTTCAGCGTTTCCACCACGAAGGCGCGACGCTCTTGCTTGGTGGCGAAGAAGCTGGCCTCGCGGCTTAATGCCGTTGCGTCAGATTGTTCGTTCATCAGGACGACGATTTTGATTTTCTCGTCATCGCCCCGCTTGCCCATCTCCGCGCGTAGCGCAGGGTCGATGGTGGGCATGGCCGCAAAGCCGATGATGCCTACGAGCAGGGCAATGGAAGTAAGCACAACCTTTTTCATAAAATATTGATTTAATGATTGATAAAGACTTTTGTATTTCTTATGGTTCCTTTTTCGTCTGTGGCGACCAAGTGGTAGAGGCCGTTGGGGAGGTCGTCCACAAGGATTTGCTGAACGTCTCCAAAAGCTTTGACCAATTGGCCTAAAGCGTTGTACATCATGATTTTATTGGGCATAAACCCTTGGATATAAACGGCTTCCGAAGCTGGATTGGGATACAAACCGAGGGAGCTGAAATCTTGTTCCTCAACGCTCCAAGTCGAATTATCGGTGGCAACGGCTTTCACTGAGGTGATCCCATCGCCATAAACAGCCTGCACTTGCACGCAATGGAAGTCCTCGCCTGGCGCAATGCTGAAGGTGTGGCTTGTCTCATTGCTGTTTTCGGCCACCAGGGTTTCGTTCATCCAAATGTTATAGCCTGTTGGGGAGTTTCCCGCAGGCGCGTTCCACTGGGCGGTGAGCGTGTTGCCCTCTTTGGTCAGGGTAAGCTGCTCTGGTGCAAATGGATGGTTGGGCGTTTCGAACAGGAAATGGCTGTTATAGACTTTCTTGGTGTCGTAATTCTGGATCCAGACGGCCACTTCGAGGTCGTCCATTTCCTCCACATGGGTGCTACTCATGTCGTGGTCGAAACTCAAATGGTGGATTTCGCCAGCGCGGAGCGAGAGCGTGGTGCCTTGTGCATTGGGCAGCATCTTCATCATCACATGGTGGAACGAGGTCTCGCCATTGATGGTGGCGTTGTTGTGCGTGGTCTTTTCGCTAACGGCCACGTAAACTCGCACATCGTCCAAATCAGCGAAGGCCATCAGGTCGGCGGTGACGTGGATTGTGTTGCCTTCCACCGAATAGGCTCCCTCGATTTCCACGGCTGACGGGGTGTCGTAATGACTGTCGAAGTCGCTCTGTGTCACTGGGTTAAATTCGTAATCCACGGCATCCATGAAAAGGGTGGGAAGGGAAATCACGCCGTAATAGGACTTTCTTACGCCGCATTCTGAGGTATAATAAGGGTCGCCGGGGGCGGGCCAGTTCATTTGGTATTTCACGTAGGTGTATTTGCCGGGATTGCTGTTGCAGAAGGTCTCCATCTGCTGGCTCAGTTGCGGGCAAGTGCCGCAGCTCGAGCTGGTGAAGTGCTCGAACATCGGAAACCGTTGCGTGGTCGCGCAGGCAATGGAGGTCTTTTGCGTGAGCGTGTTGTTCGTGAGGTCGTCGTCTTCTGTGCCGTTCACCTTCACGATGCCAATCGTGAGAATGTAGGTGTCGGGAATGAGGTGGGCAGGCACATCGAAGCTCAGGTTGGCATGGGTGTTGGCCGGAATGTTGACGTTGAAGGTCTGCGAAACGGGTGTCTGGTCATCGAATTGGTAATAGCCTTCCACGGAGGTGACCGTCGTGCTGCCCGTGTTGAACAGGCGCATCCCTACGTCGAAGCTGCGACTGACTTGCACCGCCTCGGTCGTGATGGCCGAAAGCTCAATGTCGAGGTCGCGTTGCACAAAGGCGGCAATGTCGTCGATGTAGGCATCACTGTAGTTGGCGCCTTGCGTGTTGGTGAAGAAGATACAGAATTTCACGTTGGCCTTGCCCATGTCTTCCGTGGCAATCTCTTGGCTGATTTCGTGGTTGCCGGTCGCCCCGAAGTTTTGCACCCAGCCTTCGTGCCAATGGCTGCCGTTGTCGGATGAAGTGGCGATGCCGATGTTCATGGCCGTGCCCCATTTCTCGTAGCGGAGCTTGAAAGAAAACGTAAGGCTCTCAACCCCTGTCAAATCGACGGAGGGCGAAATCAGGCGCCATGTTTGGGGTGTGTTGCAGTAGAACGTAATCTCGTTGGGCGTGCCACCCGCCTTGTTGGTCTCCGAAATGGACCAAAACGAGACGTTGGTGCCCACCACGCTCCAGCCGTTAGGCAGGAAGGTGTCGTCGAACTGCTCGAACAGGTAGATGCTGCTGCGGGCCGATAGCGACAACGCAAGCAGGAAGCAAAGCGATAACAGGAACTTTTTCATGGTTTTTGTTTTTGAGATTATTATATTGGAATCCTATTATAATAGGTGCAAAATTAGAGAAAAAAAATAACGGCATAGCGCAGATTTAACGCCAAAATTTTACATGCCCCGTGTCGCGCTCGGACATGCGCTTTTCTCAGTTCGATAAATTGTCTTTGGTTGTTCCGCTATTTGCCTGCAAAGGTAGGAAAATGCAAGAAACTCTCAATACTTCGATAACATTTCTTGCAGCAAGGCTTTGAATCTTTCACGCAGCGAAACCGGCTCCAGCACTTCGATATGTGCGTTCATCGTGAGCAGTTGCTGGATGAAGTCGTAGGAAGGCTTCAGTCGCCAAGAAAAAATGCAATAGTTCTCCGTCTCCTTCACGATATGTTGTGATGGATGCAAGGGCAAGCCTTTCAGGAAGTTGCTCTGGTCGATGTCGGCCTTGATGACGATTTCCTCCGTCTGCAAATTAGGCTCCACATAGATGCCGAAAGCATCCTTAAAATAAGTCGCCAAGTCGAAATCATCGGGCTTCTTGAAAACCGTTTCGGTGGTTTTGAGATCGTCAATGCGGTCCAAGGCGAAGCAGCGTATTTCTTCCCTTTCGTTGAGGGCGATGAGGTACCAACGCTGCTTGAACAACTTCAGTGCGAGCGGCTTGCAAAGGTATCGTTTGGTTTGGTCGGTGTAATAATACCGCTTGTAGTGCATTTCGACTTCGAGGTTTTTCTCCAGGGCTTCCATCAGTGGCTCCAGATGCTCGATGCCTCCAGGAATGGGTTCAAACTGCACTCGCTTGCGCAAATCGAGGTTTGCCGAAAGCCTGTTGTTGACGGCAAAGCTGTGTAGCAGCCACATCTTGAGGTCGTTGCCGAGCATCTCCTCGCGCTCGCCTTGGGGAATGTAGTAGGCATTGCGGCTTTTGTCGCATTCGATGTCGATGCCAAACACGTCGGCGATGTATTGGCGGTAGTTGTGGAACGAGCGTTCGGGGATGGGGTCGTTGTCGCCGTCGCGCGTCCATCGTTCGTTCAGTTCCTTCAGGGTGATGCCCGCGTCGCGGCGGTCGGCCACGGTGTTGGCAATCCAGATGCATTTGATGAGTTTGTCCATGGCGGGGCTTTTTTGACTGCAAAGGTAAGAAATTTCTTCTGCTATCCGTCAAGTTGGAGCCTAAACTTAATATAATAAAAAATTTTCTGCCCATTGATTATCAATTGATTAACTATAAATATCGGCAATTTTCAGCTTTTCGTTTTTGTATTTCTGCCCAAGTTCGGATTATGTTTTGTATCTTTGCAGAAATTTCCAAGGAATGAGCACTATATCGGAATTGCAGAAACTCATGGAGCAAGAAGACCACGTTGAGTTTAAAGAGGCAAAAAGGAACTTTCCTTTCGCTGGCGGAAGCCACGACGACATTAGGGAAAGGCGTAAATGCGTATTAGGTTATATCGTCGCATTGGCGAATGAAAAAGGCGGCCGTTTGGTATTGGGAATGACCGACAAATACCCGCACCTTGTTGTTGGCAGCAATTTTGCGGAGGGCAAAATCGGGCAATTGGAAGATGAAATCTACAATCGTTTGGCTATCAGAGTGCATATAGAGGAGCTGTTCGACAACAAATTAGGCGTCGTGGTTTTCCACATACCATCGAGGCCAATAGGCAAGGCTCTGCGTTTCGAGGGCGTGCCACTCATGCGCACAGGCGATAGTTTGCGCGAAATGGACGACTCGGAATATTTCTCCATTATCAACGAACAAGATCCGGATTTCTCGGCTCGTCCTTGTGCAGGGTTGACCATTGACGACTTGGATGGGGCTGCGGTGTTGTCCATGAGGCGGCTTATCGCCGACAAAAGGCTCAACGAGGATGTCTTGACAATTCCTTTGCCTCAATTGCTCGCCGAATTGAGACTGTCCGACTCCGATGGCAAATTGACTTACGCCGCCCTGATACTATTGGGCAGCCCGAAAGCGATTGAAAAGCACCTGCCTCAAAGCAATGTGGTCGTGGAGTTCCGCAACAGTCATGCCGACGAGAGGTATTCTGCACGGCGCGAGTTCCGCCTCCCCCTTTTTACCATGATTGACAATGTGTGGGATTACCTCAACCAACCTTTGGCAAACCCATTATTGCATGTTGAGGACATGCCGACAATACACGATGTACCAGCATACAACCGCACCACGATAAGGGAGGCTCTCCTTAACGCTTGCGTTCACCGCAGCTATCAACTGACAGGCGACGTGGTGATAAGGCAATACCCTGACGTCATGGAGGTTGTGAATCCTGGAGGATTTCCGTTCGGTGTCAACATAGGCAATATACTGACCGTGCCGAGTTCTCCGCGAAACCGGCTTTTGGCCGAAACGATGGAGAAAACGGGGTGGATAGAACGCTCGGGGCAGGGAGCGAACATCATGTTTGCCAATTGTGTGAAAGAAGGGAAGCCCCTGCCCGACTACTCTAATTCAGACGACTACTTTGTCTGCGTTCGCCTCAAAGCGACAATATCGAGTCCGAAACTCTATCTTTTCCTTCGCAAATGGGGACAGCGACTCAACTCATACGAACTGATAAACCTTTATCACATATACAACGGAGACGTGGATTCGCTATTCCCAAACAGCATAGACACGCTTGTTGAAAAAGGGGCGATTCAAGAAGACGAGCATTTCCTTTATACAATGGGAGTGGCTTTCTTTGAACAGGCATATACCAATTGGTCGAAAAAATACGGGGCGGAGACCATCAGACGGGTTTATTATTCCACCAAAAGCGCCTTGGGCGCATCGTCCACGAACATCGCGAAAGCCCTTAATCCCCTTTTGACATTGAAACAAAGCCGCTCCTTGATAGCCAACCTTTGCAAAGACGGTTGCCTTTCCATGCGAGGCAATGGACGCGCCACGAAATACACATGGATTGAATAACAAATTTTCTGCCCATTGATATTCAATTATTTAACTATAAAAATCTACAAATTTCAGTTTTTTGTTTCAACGTTTCTGCCCTAATGCTTGGTGTCTACCCACAACGTTGAGTTTCTGTTTTGTTAAGTAGATGAGCACGATCAGTTTACATGTTGGCAATCCAGATGCATTTGATGAGTTTGTCCATAAAGAGTGTTAATTTGAGGGCAAAGATAATGGTTTTGACGCAACTATCCCAAAATTATTCTTCCTTCAGCAGTTCCCACGTCTGTTTGAGTGGAAACAGCGCTTCAAACTTTTTCCTCGTCCCCTTGGGTATGAGAATCCTTTTCAAGGCTCGGCAACCCTGAAATGCTGTAGGGTCAATCTTTGAGATATTTTTGGAAAGCCTTACCGTGTCCAACTTACTGCACCAGGCAAAAGCGCATCTGCCAATCTTCATCTTCGTGCCAGGATAGGCAGTGAAGTAAACCGCTTCCAAATGTTGGCACTCCATGAAGGCATTTTCACCTATCTCCGTGACCTCCACACCGCCATCGGCCGCGCCATTATCCACCGCAACAGGTATCGAGTATTCCTTGTTGGCTCTGCCGCATGGGTATTGGAACAAGGTGTAGCCGTGGCTTTTGCTAAAGCGGTCGTAGTTCCTTTCAAACAGCACACCGTTTTGGGTCAGATAATCGAGGCAATACGGCGGCCCCGACCTGAAAGCTATCGAGTCCAACTGCTTACATCGAGCAAAGGCGTTTATACGGATGCGCTTGATGCTGCCCGGAAGGACGATATACTTTATCTGCTCGACATTCTCAAAGGCGCTTTCGCCAATGTATTCAACGCTGTTGGGCAGCACGATGGACTTGATGCCGTCAAAGCATTCATACCTGAACGCAAAGTCGCCAATGTCAGTGATGCCTGACGGTATTTGCAGGGCGTATTTTTGTTTTTCTTCTTTCATGATGCTTTAGTTTTGTCGTTTCCGTCGGCAAAACAAAAACAAAACTCTGCCATTTTTAGGCAGAGTTGGCTGGATGGTTGAAAAAAACTATATAAAACTGATGTTAGGAGAGACAGGTCATTGAATAAGTTTTGCAAAAGACAAATCAATCATAGGCTTGATTTATCTTTTCTGATTTCATCATATAGACTATGTAACTTGTTGAATACTTCTTTGTTGAATTTGAATGATAAATTCTCCTTTCCATTAGGTATGGAAGCAGGTATATTGAATTGCACTGAAAAAGGTGTAACATAGCAGAACCTCATAAACTCTTCTGGTGTATACTCTATATACTCGAATTCATTTAGTTTCGGAGTAGTCCTGATAACAACAAATCTGAAACGCTCGGGGGCTTCAAACGCTTTCTTCCATTGGGTTTCGGCAGAGGATCCCCAGCATTTTTGGGGCTCTACTGTGGATTTTATTTCAAACCACCATGGTTTCCCATCAAGTTCTGCCGTAATATCCGTAGGAGTCTTGGTTATTTTTACATTAATAAAACCTCTCTCCCTTAAGATGTCACAGAACCTTTCTTTTACTTGTTTTTCTGGCGCCTTTCTCTTTGCCATAACATTGATTCTTGATAGTTTCTTGTTTTTTCAATATAAATGAATAGTCCCTCTGGAGATGTCACAGATGCTTTACTTCTTGTAAGTGACGCTTATTGTAATCGTGTTTGTCAAACTGTCAATTTGAAAGTCAAGACGATCGCCTACATTCAGATGATGGTTCTCAAAAAAATCTTTTCGCGCATATACATGTCCATACCCTTTACTTTTGTCAATTTTTCTTTCAGGGTACTCTATCCCATGACAAATTAGGGTAATGCCCTTATTAAGGTTAAGTTTAGTTACCGCTTCTTTGCCAATTGCAAAGTAACGTTTACGCAAATCATTTGCCGTTAGTATTCTGTAACTTTCCATATCTGATTGTATTAATATTTTCGCCGCAAATATAGGGAATTTTCGGACATACAATAGCTGCAATGTTGATTTTTAGATTTAAATAACGAGTCCTCCATCCAACATTGCCCCTATCTCAAACTCAAACTCGTTCACATATATAAGGTCGTAAAGGCTGAAATGGCAGTTGGCATAGAGATGATGGAATGGATAAACAAGGTGCATATCCTTTGACCATCCGTAATCCAACCCATCGTTCCAGTTGTCGTTTTCATCAGCCATGCCGAGCCATCCTTCAAGGCTTTCGTGTGCCGACGTGCTTCCGTTTTGATCCCATCTCAGGTTCCATGTGCAGCCATCCAAGGAATACCTTCGGTCGTAACCGCCTTGGGTCATCACTTCCCACATCGTCTCCGCTCTCTCGGTTTGGATGGGATGTGTCATCGGGTAAGTGTAACCCAATTTCAGCTTCCCTTCAACTTCAAGGTCACCGTTGCCATCGTAGAGTTTCATCATGCCCTCGTGAATGGTTTTTGTCTTGTTGAAGAGGGCAACGGCTGCTGCCTTTATCCTGTCGTTAAAATCCGACAGCAAGCTTTTGCCTTCCTCATCGTACTGCATCAACTCTCGCAGAATCATCCACCGATGATGCAAGGCATCCTTGATGATGGCTTCCGCTTCGGCCCGCTTGCCATGCTCGTGCCAACGCAGGATGTTCTCCTCAAGCATTATTATGCGTGGATCTTCGAATGCTTCTTTTGTGTTCATCGTCTGTTGGGTTTAGGGTTGGCTCATGTAGTGGGCCAATTAAGTTTCCGTCGGCAAAACAAAAACAAAACTCTGCCATTTTCGGGCAGAGTCGGTGGGCTTGTCTGAAAATAATTGGGGGGGATAAAAAAAGCCTTCCGTTTAAGGGCGGAAGGCTGGTGATTTGGTGGGTCCTGTTGGCATCATTCATCTGTGAGGCACAGGCTCATTTTGTAGAACTTCACACTGATGTTCGGGTTGTCATTGACTGCATAGTCAATATACAACAGTTGCTTGTCAGCATCAAAATCATCCTCGTGTTTGCGAAGTACGATGATGCCTCGCACGTCCTTGTCGCCCGCAAGATGCTTCTTGACCCAGCCCATGTAGCGTTGGATTTGTCCAACCACTTTGTCACCACTTCTGTCTTTCTTGATTTCAATGACAACGAAGTTGCCTTGTTGGTCGGTGCAAAGCAAATCGATTCTGCCGACTTCCTTCGTGTCGAATTCTATGCCCTGGATGCCTTGATAGAGGGACAATGAGTCCAGTTGCCCTTTTTGGATGCACTCGGCGATGAAATCCCTAACCTCGGCTTCGTTGGCTGGTGACAGTTCTCTCTCAGCGGAATACTTCACATTGTCAAAATCTTGGTTGCTGAGATCGATGTTGACTGTGGCAAATTCGCTGTCGATTTCAAAGTCGAAAGTGTTGCCTTCCTCGACCCACGGATGGTCTTTGAAGAATTGTAGCGCTTTAATGCGCCCTTGATTGTCGATTTTGCTCGCATACTTGCTGCCATCCGAGCATTCAATTTGGACGTCAACTCCAACGAGATTTGCGCATTGCGGCTTGGTTAAAGCAAAAAAGTGCCACTTCACATCGCTGTAAGTCAGCGTTTTTGAGAATTTGTAAATCATGAGTGCTTGAGTTTTAATGATTAATTATACGGATTAGGTGTGTTCATTTTTCTGTGTGGCTTTAGGCACAAAGAAAGCGTGAATCTCATTGTCCGATCCTCAGGTTTCCACGCCCGTACTTCATACAAATCAATCCACGCTACAACATTGCAGCGCAAACTAACCTATCCTTGAAGTACAGCCTTTCGGCCAAAGTGGAAATTGAGGATCAAGAACGGTCTGTCCGCTTTTCAGTATGTCTTATTCCTTATTTCTTTGCTTCGATAATTGCCTTTCTTTTTGCTTGATTACGCCGCAAATATAGGGATTTTTCGGACATACAATAGCTGCAATGTTGGTTTTTTCGTGGATTTCGTGCTTTAGAATCCGCTCGCGGCGGCTTCCAGCATCTTGGCGTTGATTTTCGTGTAGCGGCTCACTTGCTTGGCCGTCATGCTGCTTGAGGCGTTTTCCAGTTGCTCGCCAAGCTCCTCGGCTTTTTCGAGAAGCGAAAGGTATTCGCTCAAGGCTTTGGTGTCGCCACTCATCGCCTTTTTCATGCAGGCGACATACTTGTTGACGTATGCTTCGTAGCTGTCCAGCACCTTGTCCCAGTTGTTTGAGGCGGATGCATTGCTTGGTTTTGCCCCCACCATTTCAATGGCCGATGTGATTTTGAAGGTGAATTTCTTTCCTTTCGCCTCTTTCTCATCCATGCCATCCCAACGGATAAAGCCCGTTTCGCCGGGTTGGAGTTTCATGAGGTCGATGACGTCCTGGCTGCTGTAGGGTCCCAAGAGGCCGCAAGCGGTCGCGGCGCGTTTGCCGACGAGGTTCCCGTCCTTGTCGAAAGTCTCCAAGCCGAAGCCCACTTTGCAATAGGTCCTGCCGTCGGAATAGAAGTCGTTGAAGTTGGCCATGGTGACGTCTTCTTCCCAAGGGAAAGGCTTGTCGGTGCGCTTCAGCTCGATGTTCCAAAGCGACCATGAGTCGTCACCCGCAGTGATTTCCTTGTCGACCACCTCAAAATAGCCTTTAAGGTCGCCCGAAAGTTCGGTGCTTTGCGGAGTCATGGTTGGCTGCTTCTTGCTTTCGCATGAGAAGAGCGAAACGGTAGCCGTCAGAACGGCCAATGCGATGAAATTGCTTCTTTTTTTCATTTTTTTGTGCTTTTGTTGTTTGAAACTATTGATGGTGTTTTCTAATGGCAGTAAATAAAAAACGGATAAAAGGAAGCTCCTATGGAGCATAACAAGATGGTTCTTAGCATTTTGTTATTAAGAGAAAGCTCCTGCGGAGCATGTTTTCCAAATCTCTTTGTCTCTTTTTAAGCGTTTTCGTATTCGGGTTCATAATGGATGCCGCGAACCAACCTTTTCTTTCCTCCAACCACTCGATAGACGGCAATTTCGTTGAAAATGTTGTCGTCGAAAGTCATTCTCCCAATGCGAGTTACGGCGCTTTGGCATCGGGCATTGAAAAAGGCTTGCAAGTCGATTTGTGCCTGTCGGTCGTTGGTGTAATGGCCGCCGAGGGCTTCGTAAAGCACGTCGATGAGGCTTTGGTAGTAGCCGAAAGCCTCCTGCCGCGACGTGTGTGGGTCGCTATCGGAGAAAGTCTTGTCGATACGGCAAAGTTTGGCCCGCTTTTCGGCGAGATAATTCGTGTCGTTGAGCGGTTCTTTCCAGAACGTCGCGTGAACTTGGTAGTAAGATTTTGGTCTGTCCATAATGCTGTTGTTTTGAATTTTCGATGCAAAACAACACCCTTACTCTGCCAAAAGCGGGCAGAGTGATGAAAAAAATCTCATTTTCAGGCACAAAAAAAAGCCGACATCGCTGCCGACTTTTTACCTTATTATAATGTAGAGACGCAAGATTTTGCGTCTCCACGCAAATTCATTGTTATTTGGTCACCCTCTCAAGCCACTTCACCATACCGAACATGATCGACATGGAGACGAGGCAGATGGCGAGGAACACGCCCCAGCACTTCCAAATGTCCCAAGCGTTGAGCATGATGGGACCGACGAAGATGAAGAGGTTGCCGATGGCCGTGGCACCCAGCCACAAGCCCTGGCAGAGACCCACCATGTGACGCGGAGCCACCTTCGAGACGAAGGACAGACCCAGCGGCGAGATGAACAACTCGGCCACGGTGAGGAAGAAATAGGTGACAATCATCACCCACGGAGCAGCCTTGGCGAGACCTGCGGCATCCATTTCACCTTGGCTCATTGCACGGAACACATCGCCCGACGGATAACCCTTCATGATGGAGAACACCATCAGGAAGAGGTAAGCGCAACCAGCGAGACCCATACCGTAGGCAATCTTGCGAGGCGTCGAAACGGCCTTGCCCTTGCGAGCCAACGATGCGAAGACACCCATGACCAACGGGGTGAGGATAATGACGAACAACGGGTTCAAGGCCTGCCAGATTTCAGGGGCGATGCTCGACGAGTCGACGAAGTCGCGAGCGAAGACCGAAAGCGACTGTCCGTTCTGGTGGAACGAGAGCCAGAAGAACACGGCGATGCCCAACACGGCAAACAAAGCGGCCATACGCTGCTTGATTTCCTTGGCCATGGCAGCCTTTTCCTCGGCAGTGTAACCCACGGTCTCAGCGGCGACCTTCTTGGCGGGTTGCGGGAACTTGCTCTTTTGCGTGAAGAAGATAATCAGCGAAATGAGCATGGCGGCCACCGAAACGAAGAACGAGAAGTGGACACCTTGGTTGAAGGTCAGGATATAGTCGGAGCAGAACTGCGTCAGGTTAGTACCGTAATCGGCAGTAGGAAGCACCGAGTTGGCCATGGTTTCTGTGAACTTTTGCGTGACGGTGTTGTCAGCCAAATACTGGTGGCAGAGGGCCGACATGTCTGCGTTGTAAACAAAGTTGTGAATCTTAAGCCACCACTCGCGCAGCATAGGAGCCACGAAGGGAGCAATCACGCCACCGATGTTGATGAACACGTAGAAAATCTGGAAACCGCTGTCGCGCTTGTCCTTGGCCTCGGCCAAAGCGGCGGGACCTTTCTTGGCAGCCTCGGCCTCGAAGTTGTCGTACATCTGACCGACAAGAGCCTGCAAGTTGCCCTTGAACAGACCATTACCGAAAGCGATGAACAGCAAGGCCACGCAAGTGAAAATGAGGATGCCCCACCATTTTCCATTGCCATCAACGATGAGGCCGTTGGCATCTTGGCTGAACAACGGGATGGCCATGCCCACATAACCGAGGGCCATGATGATCAAACCCCATTGAATGGTGCGGTGGTAGTTTTGCGTGCGGTCGGCGATGATACCGCCAACGAGACTCAACACATAGATGCCGAAGTAGAACACCGAGTAGATGATACCAGCGGTGGCATCGGGCAAGCCGAACTTCGACACGATGAACAGCAACAGGATGGCGTTCATAATGTAGTAGCCGAAACGCTCACCCATGTTACTTAAAGCGGCTGCAATCAAGCCTTTAGGATGTTCCTTCTTTGCCTTTGAGACATAGAAAATGAGGAACCCGGCGACCACTGCGAGGATAACCAGCAGGATCACCATTGTCACATTAGTTTGAAGTAATACCATAAATTAAAAAGTTTAAGATGATTTTCTTGCGGACAAAAATAGGAATTTTATCAATGCGAATGGAAAAAAATCACTAATTTTGCGCTTCATTTTTAATACGACTATGGAAATCAGCAGCAAATACAGCCCTCAGGACGTTGAAGGCAAATGGTACGAACACTGGATGGAGAAGAACTACTTCCACTCCACGCCCGACGAACGCGAACCCTACACCATCGTGATCCCGCCGCCCAATGTGACCGGCGTGCTTCACATGGGCCACATGATGAACAACACGATCCAGGACATCCTGATCCGCCGCGCCCGCATGCAAGGCAAGAACGCATGCTGGGTGCCCGGCACCGACCACGCCTCCATCGCCACCGAAGCCAAGGTGGTGAACAAATTGGCGCAACAAGGCATCAAGAAGACCGACCTCAGCCGCGAGGAGTTCCTCAAGCACGCTTGGGACTGGACCCATGAGCATGGCGGCATCATCCTCAAGCAGCTGCGCCGCCTCGGTTGCTCCTGCGACTGGGAACGCACCTCCTTCACCATGGACGACATCCGCTCGAAGAGCGTCATCCATGCCTTCGTCGACCTCTACAACAAAGGCTTGATTTATCGCGGCGTGCGCATGGTCAACTGGGACCCGAAAGCCTTGACGGCCTTGAGCGACGAGGAAGTCATCTTCAAGGATGAACACAGCAAGCTGTTCTATCTCCGTTATTACCTCCACGAGGACGACGGTACGGGAGCCACAGGTGCCGAGGGCGAAATCATCCACACGGATGAAAAAGGTCGCCGCTACGCCGTGGTGGCCACCACGCGCCCCGAGACCATCATGGGCGACACGGCCATGTGCATCAACCCCGCCGACCCGAAAAACCAATGGCTACGCGGCAAGAAAGTCGTGGTGCCACTGGTCAACCGCGTCATCCCCGTCATCGAGGACGATTATGTCGACATCGAGTTTGGTACGGGCTGCCTGAAGGTCACGCCTGCCCACGACGTGAACGACTACATGCTGGGCGAGAAACACAACCTACAGAGCATCAACATCTTCAATGACGATGCCACCCTCAGCGAAGCCGCTGGGATGTACGTCGGCATGACCCGCGAGGACGTGCGCAAGCAAATCGTCATCGACCTGAAGGAAGCCGGACTGTTGGAGAAAATCGAGGACTATAATAATAAGGTGGGCTATTCCGAGCGCACCAACGTGCCGATTGAGCCGAAGCTCTCGATGCAGTGGTTCCTCAAGATGGAGCATCTGGCCGACATCGCGCTGAAGCCCGTCATCGATGGCGACATCAAGTTCTATCCCTCGAAATACATCAACCTCTATCGCCACTGGTTGGAAAACATCAAGGATTGGTGCATCAGCCGTCAACTGTGGTGGGGCCACCAGATTCCGGCCTACTACTTGCCCGAAGGCGGTTTCGTGGTTGCCGAAACGAAGGAAGAAGCCCTAAAGTTAGCCATTGAAAAGTCAGGTAATAAGAATTTAACCCTCAACGATTTGCGCCAAGACGACGATGCTTTGGACACTTGGTTCAGTTCGTGGCTGTGGCCTCTGTCGCTCTTCAATGGCGTCCTTGACCCCGACAATGCCGAGTTCAAGTACTACTACCCCACCAACGACCTCATCACCGCCCCCGACATCATCTTCTTCTGGGTGGCCCGCATGATCATGGCCGGCGAGGAATACCAAGGCAAAGTTCCGTTCAAGAACGTGTACTTCACTGGTATCGTGAGAGATAAGTTAGGCCGCAAGATGAGCAAATCGCTCGGCAACTCGCCCGACCCGATTGAACTCATCGAGAAGTTTGGCGCCGATGGCGTGCGCATGGGCATGATGCTCAGCGCCCCTGCTGGCAACGACATCCTCTTCGACGAAGCCCTTTGCGAGCAAGGCCGCAACTTCTGCAACAAGATTTGGAACGCCTTGCGCCTCGTGAAAGGCTGGAACGTGGACGAAAGCGCTGCCCAACCCGAGGCCGCCAAGATGGCCGTCAAGTGGTTCGAAGCCCGCTTCAACCAAGTGCTGGCCGAGACCAACGACAACATCGACAAGTACCGCCTCAGCGACGCCCTGATGGGCATCTACAAGCTCACTTGGGACGACTTCTGCTCGTGGTACCTCGAAATGGTGAAGGCCCCGCAAGGCCAAGGCATCGACCCCGTGACCTACGCCGCCACCATCAAGTTCTTCGAGAACCTGATGCTGCTGTTGCATCCCTTCATGCCGTTCATCACCGAGGAGATTTGGCATGCCATCGCTGAACGCACAGAGGGTGACGACATCATCATCGCCCAACAGCCCAAGTTGCAAGCCGTTGACGAACAGATTCTGAAACAATTTGAGTTCACCCAAGAGGTCATCAACAACGTCCGCAAGGTGCGTTCAGACAAGAACATCGCCTTCCGCGATGCCATCCAACTCGTGGTGAAGGGCACCGCCAACAAGGACTTCGACTGCGTGATTGCCAAGCTCTGCAACGTGAGCGAAATCAGCTATGTGGCCGAGGCTCCCGCTGGTGCCTTCGGCTTCATCGTGGGCAGCACCGAGTTCTTCGTGCCGCTCACTGGCAGCGTCGATGTGGAGGCCGAAATCAAGAAGCTGGAAGAGGAACTGAAATACGCCCAGGGCTTCCTGAAGAGCGTTGAGGCCAAGCTTTCCAACGAACGCTTCGTGAACGGCGCTCCTGCCGCTGTCGTCGACAAGGAACGCAAGAAGAAAGCCGACGCCGAAGCAAAGATTGCCGTGATTGAGCAGCAGCTGGCGGGGCTGAGGAAATGATTTATACGGGTAGAGACGGTGCCGCACCGTCTCTACTATTTGTTTTCAATGTCAACATTCTTTCCCAATTCTCATTTTCCTCATAAAACCCTTCGGCACACTCCCTTCCCTTACTTCCAGAGAGAAATGATTTTTTACATAAAAAAGTACGCTATCAATCCTAGTAAACCTAACCCTCCAAACGCACAGACAAGTCCTATTATTATTGTTTTAATTTCTTTCTTTTCCTTGTTTTTCCATTCAGTTGGTTTTGATGAAAAATAAGGAATCAACTTATTATCTGGAAATGAAGTACGAAGAATTGCCAAATAGTTTTCAAATTTGGTTTTACCTGCTTTTTCCACATCCCCATCTCTTTCTCCTTTTGCTTCAATTATTGCGACAAGCGAATTTAAAGCCTTAACTAATTCATTTTCATCAGTAATATCGACATCCATATTTAGGATTTTTTCTCCTTCTGAATTGATTATTGGTTCATTTTCTTTCTCTCTGCTTTGTTTTTCACGATTTACGGTTCTATCATTGTCTTCATTATAATCTGCTTCATCAGTAATATCGTCACCATTATCTTCATAATAACCGTCGTCAACCGCTTGTTTTACCACTTTGAATTGTGAGCGAGTGAATCCATCAGCTTGAATTGATTGTCCCCTATAAGGTATTATCTTAATAGTTCCAGCCAGTGTTAGTGAATTCGCACCCGAAAACTCAATCAAAGAGATGTTTTCATAAGGGATAGATTTGCTTCCTATGATTCCGCTTTTAATAGTTAATGAATTCCTCTCTAGAATAATTCTTGCAGGGACACCTTTTAATCCCCATAAAGGATTGGCAATTAAAGTATTTGACATAACCATTTACACTGATTCGTGACGTGCGCAACTTTTAATTTGCGGACTCCCGAACGCCAGATATTTTGAAATGACAAGCCATATAACGAAAGAAGCGCGGGAATCAACTCTTGCTTATCCCGCTATCGAGGCTCTCGCATTGCCCTGTTGTGTAAGATAAGCAATGCATCAGCCCACGCTTTTGGTATGATATTTTGAGTAAAATATACCAAAAATTATGGACGATGACCATTGCGTTATCACGACACAACATAGAATTTGCGAGATTCCGATAGCCGCAGATAAACGCCAGTTCAGCGTCTTTGTCAATATGTCTGTCGCATGCACTTTGCAAAACGACGCTGCAAATATAAAGAAAATGATTCCAAGTGCCAGAAAAAGAGAGAAAATTTTCCAAAAAACCGAATCGCCATCACAGCGACGAAGAAACGTTTCCATAAAACATCTGGATGGATTTGAGGCAATAACAACGTCAAAATTCCGACCAGATTCTTACATGCAAATCATACAAAAATATTGAACAAAATCCGACCTACTTTTTGCAGCATAAAACAATATAATAAATTGTTTTTCAGTATTATAAATAATTCTAATTTCCGCCAAATCGAGCGATTTTTCATCGATTTGGCGGAAAATAAGCGCTTCAATTTCCGCCATTTCGATTAAAATTTCATCGATTTGGCGGAAAATGGAGTCGTTCTAAATAATAAAACTCTGGGGAAAAATCATAAAATCCATGATTTTTCCCCAGAGTTTTATCAAAAATCAATTGCAGCCACCGCCGCAACCTTCGCAGCCGCCTTCGCCGCAGTCGCCGCCGCAACCAGCGCAACCGCCAGGATTGAAGTCTTCGTCGGTCGACTCACGAACATCGAGGATCTCGCCTGAGAAATGGAGGTGCTTGCCCGCCATGTCGTGGTTGAAGTCCATCTTCACGTGGTTGTCGCCAATCTCGCGAACGATGCCGGCAATCGGGCGACCGTCTGAGGTCTGCATCATCAGCTGAGCGCCGACCTTCACAAGGTCGACCAGCACGCCGTTTTGCATGAACATGTTCTTGTCGAGGTCCATGACGTATTTCTCATCACGCTCGCCGTAGCCCTCTTCGGGGGTCAGGTGGAAGGCATAATGGTCGCCAGGCTCCTTGCCCATCAGGTTCTCCTCGAACTTGGGCAACAGCTGGTGCATGCCGAAAATGGCGACAAAAGGATTCTCTTTCGTGGTCTCCTGAAGGATGGGACCGTTTTCGTCGTTCTCACGCAGGACGTAGGTCATCGTGACGACGGCTTGATCTTGAATCTTCATAGTGTTGAATTGTTTATTGTTGAATTGTTTATTTGTTGTTTTAGATTTAATAACTGCCGAACATTTTCCGCAGCAGCCACTCTATCGCGGCCATGCCGATGAGGACGAAGAAAATCCACTTGGAGTGAATCAGGTCCTCGAAGCGGCTCTCATGGTGTTCAACGGTGGTGATGCGCGAATCATTGTGCAAGTCGGCAAAAAGTTGCTGCAACTCGCGGGCTGTGTAGCACTTGCCGTTGGTCAGGCGGGCGAGGGTGCGCATCCGCTCAACGTCGGCAGTAAGTTGTTGTTCTTCAATGCCAATGGCCACTACACTGAAGGTGCCGTTGACGTTGATTTTGCGCTCGCCCATCTGCGCCTCCGCCTTATAGGAATAAAGTCCCTCGGGCAACAGGCCTGCATTCAGCTGATAGTCGTGGTCGCGCTTCGAGAAGGTGTAGTCGTAAGTCTCGCCCGTCAGTTTGTTTACGATTTGGATGGTCAGGTCGGGGTCGGTCACGAGTTCGTTGTTGGGGTTGCACAACTCGGCGGTGATGACGACAGGCTCGTTGCTGTAATAGGTCTCCTTCGCGTAAATCGCTGAGCCGTCGTTGCCCGACAGCAACAAGTATTTCAGCGTTTTGGAAAACATTTCATCAAAGACATCGTGGTTCTTGTTTTGGTAATATTCAAACAAACGCCAGCGCCAAATGTTGGTGCCGAAGAGGAAAGCCATCTTGCGCCCATCATTGGCGAAACTCAACAACGGCAGTCCCGACTTGATGCCCATCACCTCTTGCAGAAGCAGATCATCGTGCGATTTCAACGTGTTGATTTCCAGATGGGGCAAGGCCAAAGGCGGATATTTTGCAATGAGTTGTTCGGCCTTGCTATCAAAGGTGAAAGTCGCAAATGCGGTGTTTTGGTGGGCTTTCACGTCCATCAAGGTATTGGTCGCTCCGGAATGAAGTTCAAACACGCGCTGCAACTTGTTGAGCATCTCGCGGTCGGTGTCGTTGCCGACAATAAACAGCACAGGTAACTTCACGTTTTTCTCCAATTGTTTCCGCAACGCCTCAAAGTCCGTCCGTGCAGAGGGCACCTGATGCAGGATGACCAAATCGTAGTTCTCAAACTCGGGCAAAGACTCCTTGCCGAAGCAGAAATCCACCTCGTAGTTGTCGTTGAGCACGCTGCGCAAGGCGCCCAAGTCAGGATGCGGCGAATTGGCCACGCACAGCAGTTTGTATTTCTGGTCGAGCACCTCGACGAAGATATGGCGTACATTATTCAGCAGTTGTTCTTCCTCGCTGATGCCGTTCACCTCAATGTCGATGGGCAACACGCCCTGCTTGGTGGCATCAAGCATGAAGTCAATCTCCTTTGAGAATCGGTTGGAGGGAATCTCGATGTCGCGCTTTTCGAGTACACGACCGCCCGATGAGAGCGTCAGTTGCGCCTTGCGACCGGCCAAGTCACGGGCGGCCACGGTCACGCGGACGGGGAACGTTGCGCCGAGTGACACCACCTTATTATAATGCACGTTGCGGATGGCGAGGTCGGGATAGGCCACCGTGTCGCCCAAAACGACCGTGTTGATGGGGAACGGAAAATTCTCGGCCACCAATTCCGGCTCGAAGCCACGATTGTAGATGCCATCGGAGAAGAGCAGCACCGCACCCACATTGCGCTTGTAATATCTTCTGTCCAAAGTTTTTACAAGCGACGACATGTCTGTCAGCTGGTCGGAGAAATCGAGGTTTCCAAAATCGCGCACATCTTCGCCAAAGGCATATTCATCGACTTGGAAATCAGCGTTCAGTTGGTTCCTGAACTGTTCGAACTGCGTCAGATAATCGTTTTTGTAGAAAACGGAATCCTTGCACAGGGCAACCGAAGCCGAATTGTCGTGCGCCAAGATGATTGTTGGCGTTTCCACCGAGCTGAATTTCTGCCGAATCAGCGGGTTGAAAAGCAGCAAGACCACCGTACCGACAATCAACGTCCTAAGTGCAAACACTATGACATTCAATGCTTTGCCATAGTGTTGTTTCTTGTTTCGGAAATACAACAAAGTGGCCGCCGCCAGACCAGCCAGCAGCGAAACAATGATCATCCATATTGGGATTCCGATGGGCATAATTGCTCAAATGAAATGCAAAAATAGGAAAAAATCTCCAATTCCGTTTGGCTTTTCCGATTTCTTTGTATCTTTGCGGCGGTTCTTAAGGCGGAATCTGTGCCGCCAACATAAAGGAACACGAAGCGTTATGCTCGTCTTGCTGTTAGAAATGTGAGAAACTTCTAAGGTATGCAAGAAAAGTATAATGGTTCGCGCTGGATTGGCGTGGACTGTTTACTACATTCTACATACCAAGGTCTTTCTCACAACCTCTAACAGAAGAAGTGGTATATCAGTGCCACGCTTCTTTTTGTGAAAACCGTCCAAAATGGCACCAAAGGACATAATTGGTACATTATTTGTCTTTTTTAAAGAATCTAATTCATTTCATTCAAACCAATCTTTAAAAGTTGCGCCCGTCACAAATTAGGGTCAGAAACATGAAAAAATGTACTTTACTTGCAGCGTGCATGGCTTTTTTCCTACAAATGGCTGCACAATCAAACCTTGGATTCGAAAACTGGAATGGGTCAGACCCAGCAAGCTGGACGACATCCAACGAACTGTCGATGGATGGCGGAGGCATCCAAACCGTTTTCAGGGAGACATCCAATCCCGGACAAGGAAATTCCTCACTCAAGCTCGTAACAGGCAGTTGTCCGGAATGTCCCAATTTCGGCTTAGGCTTTATGACTTTGCCGTTCCCTGACCCGATTGGCGGTTTCGTTGAATTGGGCGAAATCGGCGACGAGGGCATTCCTTACACTAAACGTCCCATTTCGGTCGATTTTATGTATAAATCGAACCCCATGCCCAATGATGCTTGCGGCTTTTATGTCGAACTCACCCGCTACAACTCCCAAACGGAAGAAGATGAAATCGTCGGTGAATGTTACTTCGAAACGAGTGCAACGGTTGATGAATGGACAAACATCAACATTCCATTTGTGTATGCTTCTGAATTGCAACCCGAAAAGATGAACATCTTCATCACCTCAAGCATCGGCTCTGTGCCCGACTATTCAGCCATTTTCCCATGGATGCCGAGTCCTGGCTCATTGGGTCTGCCGGTTCCCGTGGCTGGCAGCGAGTTTTATGTTGATGCCATAGTGTTCAACATGCCTTCGTGTGCCGACTTCAACATCACGGTTACGGCCAACTCCGAGGAAGGCATTGCTTCCGTCACCGCTATGGGCGGCACACCACCATACCAATATTTATGGAACACGCTTGAAACCACGCCGACCATCGAAAACCTGATTCCAGGACGCTATAGCGTTTTGGTCACCGATGCGAATGACTGCCAAAGGGTTGGCACATGCAACATCGTGCCCGAAGGATGTCGCCTTTCCATTTATGTTACAGGAACCAATTCGACTACCAATTCCATCTATTCCGGAACAGGATCGGCCACCGTACATGTTACGGACGGCAACCCGCCATACAATTACACATGGAATAATGGCGAAACGACAGCTACTATAAACAACCTGCCCATCGGCACCTATTCCGTATTAGTCGAAGAGGTCAACAACCCGATGTGTGTGATGTGGGGCTTTTATACTGTTTATGGGCCGAACGGTCCTAATGGTGTTGGTTCGGAGTTTACCCAAACGATCACCTTATGCCCAAATCCCACATCCGATCATGTCCAAATCGACGGCGATGTCAACATTGACGAGGTTTGTATTTACGACTTGTCAGGAAAGTTGGTCGGGAAACTTGTCGTCGACGATACTTGTGCTGTACTCAATGTTTCCGACCTGCCGTCAGGCATTTATCTAATCAAATTGCATACGGAAAAAGGAGTTTTGGAAAAGAAAATCGTAAAACAATAAGATGACTATTAGAAGGCGCGGCAGAGTGTCGCGCCTTCATCATTCACCCCTCAAACAAATCATCCATCACCACCTGCCACTGGATGTCGTTGGACCATTCGTTGCGGATTATTTTTGAAACTTATAAGTTGCACGTTTCAAAAAAAGTAGTATCTTTGCGCACGATTAAACAAGTACATTTATGACTTTTGACAAAATATTAGATGATGGCCGCCTATGGGCTGTCCGCTTTGATAACGACAAAAACAACGCACTTCAAAAAGTGATGTCGCAATGGAGCGATGCATTGTGGCTCGCCGATTTCTTTATGCAGAACCTCGACGACCTGATTTCCTATTTCAGAATCACCAACATCGAGGATGCCATTTATCAGACAATGGAAGACAGAGACGAATTGGCATGCATCATTATGGACATTTCGCCCGATGCCAACCTTGACCATTTCTTCCGTCCGCTTGAAAATAACCGTATGACTGAGATACTTCTTGGCAAAGAAAAAGGCCGTCCGCATCGCAGGAGTTGGCTGCGTCTGTATGCCATTAAACTCAGCATGGGGATTTACATCATCACAGGAGGTGCCATCAAACTTACTCACACCATGCAAGAACGTGAACACACCTTGCAAGAGTTGGAAAAAATGGAAAAAGTGAGGAACTTTTTGCTCCGAGAGCATGTTTTTGACGAAGATAGTTTCATTGATTACCAAAAGGAGATTGAACCATGACACAAGAAGAAGCCATTGCTCGATTGAGCCGCTATCAGTCTGACACTCCATCAACTTGGCGGGAGGAGGAAGAAAAACGCCGTCAAGCCAAAGTTGAAGGATGGTTGCAATATTCACGCAAAATCGCGATCAAACTGGCTCTTGCCATGAAACAACAAAACCTGTCAAGGCAAGACGTGGCAGACCGAATGGGGTGCTCGCCGCAATACGTTTCGCGTTTGTTGAAAGGCGAGGAAAACCTCTCGCTCGAAACCATCTGCAAATTGGAAGAGGCTCTTAACATCTCAATTTTGCAATATGAGTTTGCTTGATATTTCTGCGCAAGCAAATCCCTACAAATGAAGATTCGCTTGCACCAAGCATCCTCATCACCAATTACGCCTCAAACAAATCATCCATCACAACCTGCCACTAGATGTCGTTGGACCATTCGTAGCGGAGCAACTTCATTACTTCCAACCAAATCTATATGATTTTAGGCGGATTTGGTTGAAACTGCGTAAAGAAATCCATAAATCAGCAAGAATTGATGTATGGTATTTTCACTATTTCTTTGCGAAGCGATTCCCCATAAACAAAGAAAACACTACCTTTGCGCAAATTTTGCACCAATGAACACCCTTTCGGTCGTCATCATCACCCTGAACGAGGAGCGCAACATCAAGCGCTGCTTGGATTCCGTCGCGCCCGTGGCCGACGAAATCATCGTGGTCGACAGCCATTCCACCGATGCGACCGAAGAAATCTGCGACCGCTACGGCGCGAAGTTCTTCACCCAAGACTGGCTCGGCTACGTCGACCAGAAAAACCTCGCCAACGACCTCGCCACCTGCGACCTCATCCTATCCATCGATGCCGACGAAGCTCTTTCGGAAGAATTGGCCAAATCCATTCAAAACATTAAGAACCAGCCCATTGAGAACAAGGCCTTTTCCATGAATCGGCTGATGAACTACTGCGGCAAATGGATCAGGCACGGCGGCTGGTATCCCGACGTGAAAGTCAGGATTTTCAGGCGCGGACGGGCCGAATGGACGGGGAAAAAAGTCCACGAAACGCTTGCCTTGGCCGAACCGACCGAGATTGTGCATCTCAACGGCGACTTGCTGCACTATTCGTTTTACACAGTCGAAGAACACATCCGACAAAACGAGAAATTCGCCATGCTGTCCGCCGAAGAAATGGTGGAAGCCGGCAAGAAAGCCACGCTTTTCAAGGCCTACACCCACGCCGTGTGGAAATTCCTGCGCGACTTCATCTTCAAGGCTGGCTTCCTGGACGGAAAAACGGGGTTCACCATCAGCAGAATCAATGCCAAGTGCGTGGGACTCAAGTATAAAAAGGCCATCGAACTCAACCAAAACAGGGAAAAATGAGGATAGGATACGACGCAAAACGGGCTTTCTGCAACCATCGCGGTTTGGGCAACTACAGCCGCGAAACGATTCGCATTGTCGCATCGCATTTCCCTGATGCCCAGTTGGATTTGTTCACACCGAAAACCGATCCGAGCATACGTTTTGCGTGTCCCGAAAATGCGACCATCATCCAGCCGAAGCACGAGTTCATGACCTCATTATGGCGCACCTTCGGCATCACGAGAGAAGCTGAGAAACGACGACTTGACCTCTATCACGGCCTCAGCCACGAACTGCCCTACGGCATCGAAAAGACCAAAATCCCCACAGTGGTCACCATGCACGACCTGATTTTCGTCCGCCATCCCGAACTTTATCCTTTCATCGACCGCAAACTCTACGAAACCAAGTACTTGCGCAGCTGTCGCGTTGCCGACCGCATCATCGCCGTCAGCGAACAGACGAAAAACGACCTCATGGATCTATGGCGCATCGAAGACGAGAAAATCGAAGTCGTTTACCAAGGCTGCCATCCTGCATTTTATCGGCAAGTAACTGAAAACGAAAAACAAAGCCTCAGAGAAAAATACGACCTTCCCTTGACCTACCTGCTCAACGTAGGCGCCATCGAGCCACGCAAAAACCAATTGTTGATTTTGAAAGCCTTAGTCGCGGGGCAAATCGACCTTCCTTTGGTCATTGCCGGACGAAAAACAGATTATCTTGGTGAGCTTCAAGAATTTATTGCAAAAAACAGGCTCTTGAACCGTGTCATTTTCCTTCCCAACATTGATTTCAACGACCTGCCCGCCCTCTATCAAAGCGCATATCTTTTCATTTATCCTTCTCAATACGAAGGCTTTGGCATCCCGATTGTGGAGGCCATGCAAAGCGGTGTGCCCGTCATCGCGGCCAAGGGAAGCTGCCTTGAGGAAAGCGGCGGTCCCGACAGCCGGTATGTTTCGCCCAACAGTGCCGTCGAGTTGGCCGAACAAATCATGACTCTTGACAGAAGCAAAGAATTGAGAAACAACATGATAGAAAAAGGCAAAGCCTACGCCCAACAATTTTCGGACGAGGCCATTGCCGCCCATCTCATGCAGTTGTACCAATCGTTGACCAAACACTAACCGCTATGGAACCTGTTTTCTCCATCATCATCCCCACTTGGAACAACCTCCCCTACCTGAAGGTTTGCGTCGACAGCATTCGGAAGAACTCGGCCTATCCGCACCAAATCATCGTCCACGTCAACGAAGGCACCGATGGCACAATGGAATGGGTTCAGAATGAAGGACTTGACTACACTTTTTCGGAGCGCAACATCGGTGTTTGCCAAGCCTGCAACATGATGCGGACTCGCGTCAAGACCGATTACATTTTTTATTTGAACGACGACATGTACCTCCTGCCCGGCTGGGACACTGCGCTAATGGACGAAATCAAGTCGCTGCCCGACAAGCTGTTTTTCCTCTCAGGTACGATGATACAGCCACATAACTACTTGGATGTCGGCATCATGGCCAACTATGGCGACAGCGTCGAGACCTTCGATGAGGCGCGATTGCTGAAAGAATACATGCAACATCCCATGGCCGACTGGCGCGGCGCCACCTGGCCACCCAACTTGATGCACCGCGACGTTTGGGACTTGGTGGGCGGCTACAGCATCGAATACTCGCCCGGCATGTACTCCGACCCCGACCTGACCGCCAAACTCTGGATGGCAGGCGTGCGCCATTTCAAAGGCTTGGGCAACTGCCGAGCCTACCATTTCGAGACGAAAAGCACCCAAAGAGTACGCAAAAACAACGGAAGTCTCCAATTCCTGTTCAAGTGGGGCATCACCAACCGAACGATGCGCCAAAACCTGACCCAACTTGGCACGCCTTTTGCCGAGGCTGCCAGTCCAAAGCCCGTCAAAAGCAGCTTTTCGTGCCGATTGAAAGCCATCTGGGCACTATTAACCGGCAAACAATTCGGGCCCGTCGACCCGCTGAAACCCTGAACATAACATTAACAAAGTCAACATAAAACACTATGGATAAATCATTTGAAGAAGAAGTGGAACGCACCGTTGCCGTCTTGAAAGCCGGAAAGACCATCCTCTACCCCACCGACACCATTTGGGGCGTGGGTTGCGACGCCACCAACAGCAAAGCGTGCGAGCGCGTCTACGAAGTGAAACAACGCCCCGCCAACAAGAGCCTCATCATCCTTGTGGACTCTGCTGAAAGGTTGAAAGACTACGTCGTCGACGTGCCAGCCATTGCATACGACCTTATATCACACGCTGTCAACCCTTTGAGCATCGTTTTTGCACAGAGCAAGAACCTGGCAAAAAACATCTCCGCCGACAAGTCGGTGTGCATCCGAGTGGTCGACAACGAGTTTTGCAAGGAGGTCATCCGTCGACTTGGCAAACCCATCACTTCCACCTCGGCCAACCTGTCGGGGCAACCTTCAGCCATGATTTTCAGCGACATCAGCGAGGAGCTGAAAAACTCGGTGGACTATGTCGTCCAGCTTTACCACGACAGTTTCTCCAAGCCCAAGAGCTCGACCATCATCAAGCTCAAGGAAGACAACACTTTTGAGATTTTGAGGCAATAGCAAAGCCATTTCGAAAAAAAATGCTATTTTCGCGGCATAAATAAATAGGAAAATGAAAATCAAGCTATTATTTACCACCCTGATATTGCTTACGGCAAGTCTAACCTATGCCCAAGTTCAACACGACAACGACACCGTCATCTTTATCGACGTTGAAGAACCGCCCACTTTCCCTGGTGGTGACTCTGCCATGGTGGCTTACCTGAAACACAATCTGCATTATCCACCTACAGAAAAAGAAAAGGGAATTCAAGGCAAGGTGTTCGTCGGTTTCGTTATCGAGAAGGACGGATCAGTTTCCAGTGTCGAGGTGAAGAGAGGCATTGGCGAAGAATGCGATGCCGAAGCGGTTAGGGTCGTAAAAGAAATGCCCAACTGGGAACCCGGAAAACAAAGCGGTATCGTGGTCAGAATGGCTATGGTACTGCCCATCAGTTTCAAGATTGTCGCGCCTCCCATCGACACAACAATCTATACCACGGTGGAAAAAATGCCGACTTTCCCTGGCGGCGAGTTTAAGATGTACGAATTCCTCGCCATGAATATACGTTATCCACAACGCGCCAGAGAAGACGGCTACAGCGGCACTGTCTACGTCAGATTCGTTGTCGAGCCAGATGGCACAATAACGAATACTGAGGTTGCAAAAGGTGTGGGCGGAGGTTGTAGCGAAGAAGCCGTCCGTGTCGTAAAAATGATGCCTAACTGGATTCCAGGAGAGGCATCCGGAAAAAAAGTCAGGGTTACCTATACCTTGCCTATCAATTTCAGGTTGCAGTAAGACCAATCAAATCAAATACGTCGCAATCAGAGAATGTGACAGAAATTTTACGTAACTTTGCAGGCTAAAATAATCGGCCTATGAAATCACTGAAAGCATTATTACTCGCTGCGGTCTGCCTCGTTTCGGTTGCCGCAACTGCCCAAATTCAACCCAACAGAACCCAACAGCCACAAACGAAAGGGCAGATGAACTCCCAAAAACTGGCCACGACGCTTTATCTCATTGAAAACTTCTACGTCGACACGGCCAATATCGACAAGGTGACGGAAGACGCCATCGTGGCCGCATTGAAGGAACTCGACCCACACTCGGCCTACATCTCGAAGAAAGATGTTGAGAAAGCCAACGAACCGCTTGTGGGCAGCTTCGAAGGCATCGGCGTGACCTTCCAGCTCATCCGCGACACCATCACCGTCATCAGCCCCACGGCGGGAGGACCTTCGGAGAAGGTGGGCATCATGGCCGGCGACCAAATCATCAAGATCGACGGCGAGGATGCCTTCGGCAAGAAAGTCGACAACGAATATGTGGCCAAGCACCTGCGCGGCAAGAAAGGCTCGAAAGTGACCGTCAGCGTGAAGCGCGGCAACGACAAGGAACTCCTCGACTTCGAGATCATCCGCGACAAGATTCCGTTGAACAGCATCAACGCGGCCTATATGCTTGACAACCATGTTGGTTACATCAAGCTCGACCGTTTTGCGCAAGAGTCGACCGCCGAGTTCAAGGAAGCCTTGGCCAAGCTGCAAGCCCAAGGCATGGAGTCGCTCATCTTCGACCTACGTGGCAACACAGGCGGCTACCTCAACACCGCCATCGAGCTGGTGGACCAGTTCATCACCGAAAACAAGCTCATCGTCTTCACCGAAGGCATAAACTCGCCCCGACAGGAATGGAGAAGCTCGAAATCAGGGCTTTATACCATCGGCAAACTCATTGTCTTGATCGACGAAGGCTCGGCTTCGGCCAGCGAAATCTTCTCAGGCGCGATGCAAGACCACGACCGTGGTGTGGTCATCGGTCGCCGCTCGTTCGGCAAGGGCTTGGTTCAGAGGCCTTTCAACCTGCCCGACGGCTCGCAAATCCGCCTCACCACTTCGCGTTACCATACGCCATCGGGACGCTGCATCCAACGGCCTTATGAGAATGGCGTTGAGGATTATGCCAAGGAAATGACCAAACGACTGGAGCACGGCGAATACTTCCATGCCGACAGTATCCACTTCCCTGACTCGCTGAAATACAAGACCGACGGCGGACGCACCGTTTACGGCGGTGGCGGCATCATGCCCGACATCTTCATCCCCGTCGACACCTCTTTTAATAGCAAGCTCTACACCAACCTTGTCCGCAAAGGCGCCTTGAACCGCTTCACCACCGACCATGCCCTCAAGCACCGCGACGACATCAAGGCCGAATATAGCGATTTCAAGAACTTCAACAAGAAATTTGAAGTCGGACAAGACCTCGTTGAAGGCTTGAAGAAAGCCGCCGAGGAAGCCAAGGTGGAATGGAACGACGAGCAATTCAAGCGTTCGGAGAAGTTTATCCTCCTGCAAATGAAAGCCTTGATTGCCCGCAACGTGTGGGAGACGCAACAGTATTACGAAGTGATGGCCGCAGTAGACCCTGGCATCAAGAAAGCGATGGAAATCCTCGGCAACGAAAAGGAATACAAACGCATTTTGAAAGGCAAATAATCCATTTCGGCTGTTTTTCCGTCATGTTAATTCACATTTCCCGAAGTTTTTGGAACAGACTTCGGGATTTTTTTCTATTTTTGCCGTTTGGTTATCGAACTAAATTAGCATCAAAAACAACAAATCAATAACAACCTAACAAATTCACCTATGAAAAGAGTTCATTTACTCACCTCGGCATTCCTGTTGTTAGGTATGCTGATCAGCTCGCAAGCGATGGCCCAAGGGCGCATCGAGCTTGGCAGAGCCCAGTCGACGCAAAAGTGCGCCAACGTTTCGCAAGATGGCTTCAGCGCCACCTTCTCGTTCAGCAGCATCGAAGCTACTGAAGTGAACACTGAAAAGGGCATGTTCTCCACCCTCACGATGGATGGCACCTACCCTTCCGGCAATCTCGGCGAGCCTTCGCTGCCTGCCGCCAACAAGCTTATCGCTGTTCCTTATGGTGCAAAAGACCTCACCGTCAACGTGAAGAGCTATAGCACCAGCACCTACAAATTGGCCGACTTCGGCATCAACAAGGTCACCCCGATGCAGCCCATGATCCGCAAGGACCAGAAGCCCGAAGAAGTGCCCTTTGCCTACAGCGAAAAGGCCTATGCCACCAAAGGTTTCGTCAACCGCCCCATCGCCCAAGTACAGATCCAAGGCACGATGCGTGGCATCCAAATCGGTGCCCTGACGGTGAATCCCGTGCAATACGATGCCGCCACCAACACCATCCAGGTTTACAACGACATCGAAGTTGAAGTGAGCTACGGACAATACGACAAGTCGGCTGCCTACGATGAGTTTGCCCGCACCTTCAGCCCCTACTTCGCCAGCATCTATGACCAGATGTTCAACTGGCGCGACGACGTGTACGACGAGCACCCCGACCTGTGGCAGAACCCCGTCCACATGTTGGTCATCGCCGACCGCATGTTTGAGGAATGCCTGCAACCTTGGTTTGAATGGAAGACCAAGAAGGGCTTCTACCTCAACGTGAAATACACCGACGAAATCGGCACCACCGCCGCTGCCATCCGCGCTACCATCCAAGACGAATACAGCAAGGATGCCCCCACCTTCCTGATGGTTATGGGCGACAAGAACCAAGTGGCCCCCAGTGCCACGGGTAACGAGACCCACTGCGTCACCGACCTTCAATATTCGAGCGTCGACGGCGACGAGTTCCCCGACATGTATCACAGCCGTTTCCCCGCCGAGACCGTTGCCCAGATGCAAGCCATGATCAACAAGGCTTTGGAGTATGAACAATACACCATGCCCGACCCGAGCTATCTGAACAACGTGCTCCTCATCGCTGGTGAAGATTCCGGTTGGGGCGTTACTGTGGGTCGTCCCACCATTTGGTATGCCACCAACTACTACTACAACGAAGAGCACGGCTACGCCAACGTTTACGAATATAGCCACGGCCAATACACGGGCTGCTACAGCCACCTCAACGAGGGCGTTGGCTTCGCCAACTACACCGCCCACGGCTCCAACACCAGCTGGGCTGGCCCGCAATTCACCGTCAGCGACGTCAACAACCTGACCAACGAGCACAAGTACTTCCTCGCCATGGGTAACTGCTGCGAGGCTGCCGACTGGGGCATCAGCGGCACCTGCTTCGGCGAGGCCATGGTGCGTGCCGAAAACAAGGCTGCCTATGCCTACATCGGTTCCTGCCCGTCGACCTACTGGCTCAACGACTACTACTTCGGTGTGGGCGCCACCAGCCAAGCCAACGGCCAAATGCCTGACATCAGCATCACCACCACGGGCTTCTACGATGCCATGTGGACTGACGACAAATACAACACCGTCACTTCGATGATGTTCATCGGCAACTTGGCTGGCAACGCTGCCCAAGCCCTTGGCTACGAAATCCATGTCAGCACCCTCTACTGCTGGCAAGCCTACCACACCTTAGGTGACGGTTCCATCCTGCCCTTCCGCATCCAACCCACAGAAAACACTGTCAGCCACATGCCCACGCTGCCTATCGGCATGGATTTCTTCACTGTCAGCGCTGCCCCGGGTTCCTACGTTGGCATCAGCAAGGACGGTGTCCTCTATGGTGCTGGCATGATCGGTGAAAGCGGCACTGCCGACATCGCTATCAATCCCGTCACCAGCGGAGGCGACGTCACCATCTGCGTGACCCATCCCCAACACATCCCCTACGTCACCGAAATTCCTGCTGCCGCTATGGAAGGTGCCTACATCGCCGTCGATAACGTGCAGTGCGAACAACCTCTCGTCACCGGTGCCTATGTGTCTCCCACCGTCAGACTGAAAAACGTCGGTATCGAAGCTGCCAACAACATCAATGTTGAGCTGAGCACCGAGTCGGAATACATTGAGTTGCTCCACACCACCGCCACCGTTCCCAGCATTGCTCCCGATGGCACATACGACATTGTCGATGCTTTCGACTTCAACACCGCTGTCAACATCCCCAACGGCACCAGAGTGCGCTTCTTCGTGACCTGCACTTCGGGCAGCGACGTTTGGGAAGGCAGATTCGACCTCACCTTCGGTGCTCCTGAGTTTGCCATCGCCAACATCAGCAACACCGAACTCACTCCTGGCGGCAACGGCACCATCACTTTCGACATTGCCAACAACGGCGGTGCCAATGCCGAGAATGCCATACTCGAGATCTACTCAAGCTCAAGCGACCTTACTTTGGAAAACAACAGCTTCGAAATCAGCAACATCGAAGCTGGTGCTACCGTCAACCAATCTATCGGCATTACCGTTAACAGCGCCGTGGAAATCGGCTCGACCTATGAAATCAACTATATCGTGACCGCCGGCTACTATTCAACCTCCGGCACTTACACCATCACCGTGGGCAACATCATCGAAGGCTTTGAGACTGGCGACTTCAGCATGTACGACTGGACCTTCTCAGGCAACGCCAACTGGTCCATTGTGAACAGCGACGCCTATGCCGGCACCTACTGCGCCAAGTCGGGTTACATCTCTGACAACCAGCAAACCGACCTCGTCCTCACCGTTGAAATCCTTGCCGATGGCAATGTCAGCTTCTACAAGAAAGTTTCGTCGGAGAACGGTTGGGACAAGCTCTTCTTCTACATCGACAACCAAGAAAGAGGCAACTGGTCGGGCGAAGTGGCTTGGAGCCAAGAAACCTACGCTGTGACCGCTGGCACCCACACCTTCAAGTGGACATACAAGAAAGACAGCAGCGTCAGCAATGGAAGCGACTGCGCATGGGTTGACGAGATCCAGTTCCCGCCCACCAACGTCATTCTGTCGCTTGACCCCGTCACCGACCTTGTGGCTAACGTGAACGAGAGCGCTGTCGACCTGACTTGGACTGCCTCGGCTGATGCAGCTTCGTATATCATCTATCGCAACGGCGAAGAGATTGCCAACCAAGCCGGCACCACCTACACCGACTTCGTGAACGAGGGCATTTATTCCTACAGCATCGTTGCCACCGACGGCAATGGCCGCTTCTCGGCTCCCGCCTCCGTCACCATCAGCATGGGCACCGTCGGCGTTGAGGAAAGCACTCTCGACAACGTGAGCGTCTATCCCAACCCCGTCAGCAGCATGTTGACCATCAGCGGTGAGGCCGAATACACCTACACGATGTTTAACGGCATGGGCCAGATGGTTGCCAACGGCAAAGCCAACGGCATTGAGCAAATCAACGTCAGCGACATGGCCAAAGGCATCTACTTCCTGCACATCGCCACCGGTACGCAAGTGCGCGTCGAGAAGATCGTGGTGAAGTAATAGAAGTAGCCTTTAAACGAAAAAAGGCAGCCGCTTGGCTGCCTTTTTTCGTTTAAAGACCTCTTTGTTTCTTAATGCTTTCGTAAGCCGCATTCACTTCCTGGAACTTCTTCTCGGCGGCCTGCCTGACCTCTTCGCCGAGATTGCTCACCAAGTCGGGGTGGTTTTTCTTGGCCATCTCGCGGTAGGCCCGTTTCACTTCCTCGTCGGTGGCCGACGGGTCGACGCCCAAAATCTTGTAGGCGCTGTCGGTCTCCTTGATGAACATGGCCTTCACCGAATTGAAGTCGCTCGTGGTGATGCCCATATAGTCGGAAATCGTGTTGATGACGCCCAGCTCCTCTTGCGAGATTGCGCCATCGGCATTGGCGATGCCAAACAGGTAATGAAGCAGTTGCAGGCGCGACGAATAATCCATGTAACGCCCCACCTGTTGGCTGACCTCGTAAAGGTTATAGTCCTTTTCGAGGATTTCGCGGAGCATCTTGATGTAAGTCTCGGCGCGTTCCTGCCCGAAGTTCTGCAAGAAGAAACGTTTCACATAGTCGAGTTCCGACTTCTTCACGTTGCCGTCGGCTTTCATCACGGCAGCCGAAAGCACGAGGAGGGTGACGTTGAAGTCGCGTTTCTCCTCGGTGTTGCCGAATTGCTCGTTCACCTCCGAGCGGATCACCCGAGGGCTGTTGCTTGAGAAAAGGCTGCCAATGGCATAGCCAATGATGCCGCCGATGGGGCCGCCAAACGACCAGCCCAAGCCGGTCAATATCAGTTTCAAGAAAAATCCCATATCCTTTTTAGTTCAGTTTTGAGGCGCAAAATTACACAAAATAAACGATTCGATGGAATTATTTTCCATGAAGTGACAGCAAGCCGCAAAAGATTCGTATCTTTGCGTCTTTAATCAAACAACAAACTTTTTAAACTTTCAACAAATGAAAAAACTGTTTTTATCCCTCGTGTTGGTAGCCGTGTCAGCCATGGCTTTTGCCCAACAATGGACGAGCATCAGCAAGAGCAATCCTGCTGGTCCTGAGGTCAAGTTGGTTTCGAGCAGCGAGAAACAAGTCGTTGTCGACTTCTCGTTGGGCGGCTTTTACTTGACAAGAGTGAACACCCCTAATGGCGTGCAAAACGTCGTCTCCGTTCCGAAGATGGCCACGTCGTTAGACCAAGGTGCACCTAACCTGCCCTCATTCCCCGTGCCGGTCCTCATTGGCGACTTGGCCGAAATGAGCGTCAACATCACTTCGAGCGACTACACCGACTTCGACGTCGAGGTTGCTCCTTCGAAAGGCAACATCAGCCGCCAGATCGACCCGGCCACTGTGCCTTACACCTACGGCGAGATGTACAGCCAGGATGCCTTCTATCCTGCCGCCCAAGCCCATTTGGACGCTCCCTACATCCTGCGCGACTGCCGTGGCCAGAACATCGTGGTGACACCTTTCGCCTACAACCCCGTGACGAAGACCTTGCGCGTCTACAACCACCTGACCATCAGCATGGAAAAGGTGAGCGACAACGGCGAGAACCCCAAAGTGAGCCACAAGAGCACCCGCAAGGTGGATCCTGAGATGAAACAGACCTACAACCGTCGTTTCATCAACTTCGGCCAAAACGGAGCCAAATATTCCTTCGTCGACGACCGTGGCGAGTTGTTGGTGATTTGCGCCGACCAGTTCATGGCCGACATGGAAGAGTTCGTGGCCTGGAAGAACCAATCGGGCCGTCCCACCACGATGGTGAGCGTCACCGAAGCCGGCGGCAACAGCGACACGCAAATCAAGTCCTACATCCAGAACATCTACAACGACCCGGAACGCAACTTGGCCTTTGTGTTGTTTGTGGGCGACTACGAACACATCACACCCCATTCGGTGAGCGGCGAGCGTTCCGACAACTGGTTTGCCCAGATTGAAGGCAACGACCACTACGACGACCTCCTCATTGGCCGTTTCTCGGTGCAGACCAGCGCCCATGTGGCCAACCACGTTAACAAGGTGCTTTACTACGAGCGCGACCTCCCCGCCACCATCACCTGGGGCAACAAGGGCTTGGGCATCGGCTACATCGGTGCCGGCAACGGCCACTACGGCGAGGACGACTATCAGCACATCGACCTCATCCGCGACACGCTTGAGCACTACACCTACGAACACGTCACCGAACTGCACGGCGGCGGAGGCGGCGCTTCCACCACCAGCATCAGCAATGCCATCAACGAAGGCGTGAGCATCATCAACTACTGCAACCACGGTTCGGAAACCAGCTGGGGCGTGGCCAACTACAGCACCAGCCACGTCAATGCCTTGGTCAACGACAACATGTGGCCCTTCATCTGGTCGGTGGCATGCTTGAACGGCAGGTTCAACTACGGTGGCGCCAACGGCGAATGCTTTGCCGAGGCTTGGATGCGTGCCACCGACAACACGACTGGCGCTCCCACCGGTGCCATCGGCGGCATGTTCTCGTGGATGAGCCAACCTTGGATCCCGCCCATGTACGGCCAAGACGAAATGGTCGACATCCTTTGCGAATGGAACAATGCCGACAAATTCAACCACACCTTGGGTGGTGCCTCACTGAACGGTAACCTGAACGTCATCGACATGTCGGGCAGCCAAGGCTACGACACCCACGACACCTGGATCCTCTTCGGCGACCCGACCTTGATGGTTCGCACCGACAACCCTGGTGAGATGAAAGCCAGCTGCAACCCCTCAGTCCTTATGTTGGGCATGAGCAGCTTGGAAGTCACTGCCGACGACACCTATTTCGGTATCGCCACCTTGACGATGGACGGCGAAGTGATTGCCTCGACCTACATCAACAACAACTCGGCCACCCTCGAATTCCCGGCCATGACCAACGTTGGCACCGCCACGCTGACCGTGATGGGTTACAACAAAATGACCGAGATCATCCCCGTGGAAGTGCTGCCCGCCGAAGGCCCCTTCGTGACCATCAATGGCTACACGCCCAACTTCGCCCCCGTCAACCAGGAAACCAACCTGAGCATAACCTTCAAGAACGTCGGCGTTGACCCAACCAACGGTACCACTGCCGTCACCTTGACTTGCGCTGACGAGCGTATGAACATCACTCACAACACCGCCGAATTTGGCATTTTGCCCGCCGAAGAGACCATCACTTTGGAAAACGCTTTCAGCTTCATCATCGCCGAAGGTGTTGAAGACGGCACCAATTTCCAGATCGACATCGAGATGACAGATGGCCGTCAAACATGGAACGGAAGAGCCAACATCACTGCTGGCCAAGCCATCCTTGCCTACGACAATGTTTCGTGGGCTGGTGGTTTCGTCCCTGGCGAGACCGTGACCTTGGTGGCCAACTTCAAGAACATTGGTCACTACATGGCTACCAACGCCACCGCCACCATCGCCTGCGAGAGCGAATATGTCACCATCGAGAGCAACACCGTCGAGGTCGGCACTATCGATCCTGATGGCACGGCCACCTGTGTGTTCAACATCCAAATCGACGCCAACTGCCCCGAGACGCAACAAATCCCCGTCAGCTTCGCCCTGCAAGCCGACGGTGGCCTGAACGCCGAAGGCAGCATCATCCTGAAGAACGCCTGCAACGTCATCTTCGAACTCAACGACAGCTATGGTGACGGCTGGAACGGCAACCAACTCGTTGTTGCCTTCAGCGATGGCACACCTTCGCAAAACCTGACCGTCACCGAAGGCTACTCTGCCAACTACACCCTCGAAATCGGCAACGGTGTCCATGTGACCCTGAGCTGGATCAACGGACAATGGGCAAGCGAATGCTCGTTCACCGTCAAGTATGAAGACGGCACCGTCATCTACCAAGGCTCCAACCCCTCGGGCGGACAGCTGTATGAGTTTGACTGCAACTGCGCCGGTGGCCAACCTGTGAGCACCTACAGCCCAGTCGAGAACCTGACCGCCGATGTGGATCTTGGCACCGTCGTCCTTACTTGGGACGCTCCCGAAGGCGCCATCAACTACATCATCTATCGTAACGGCATCGAACTGACCCAGACCGCCGAAACCACTTATACCGATGAGCTGTTCTCGGAACTCAAGTACACGTACTGCGTGGTCGCTGAATATGCCGACGGCCTCAGCACTCCCGAATGCGTCATCGCCGAAATCGAACTCGGTGTTGAAGAGAGCCAAGCCGAATTCAGCATCTATCCCAACCCCGTCAACAGCACCCTGTATATCAACGGTGGCGACGCCGAATACAGCTATGTGATGTATAACGGCATGGGCCAGATGGTGGCCAACGGCAACGCCAAAGGCACTGAGCAAATCAATGTCAATGGCATGGCCAAGGGTGTCTACTTCCTCCACCTCACCACCGGCACTCAAGTGCTTGTGGAAAAGGTCGTGGTGAAGTAAACGGCTCACACCTTACCCAAAAAGAAAGGCGGCTTCCACTACGGAGGCCGCCTTTCATTGTTGATTGTGCAAACCAAAAACTATTGCTGGAAAAGGCTTTCGTGATAGACGCCCTCGCCCTCGATGACCGAGCTGGCGCTGAACCAACCGATAGCATCGCAGTTGGAGAAAAGGTTGGTGAACATGGCCGGAAAGGCCCCCATGACGGGATTGACGCCAATGGCCAACTTCTGTCCCACAAGGAAATACATGTAATCCTTCGAGATGCTATAGAGTTTTACCTTCACCACGTCGCCTTCGTGCAAATAAGAGCGGTTCATGATGCCCACCGGCACATCCACATTGTCGGCCAACATCTCAGGCCCGTTGAAATAGTAGCCTGCATAGCCTTGCATTGGGAAGAGGTTGAACAGGTTCGAAGGGCGGTTCTTGAAGAGCTTGCCGTTCAAATAGAGCTCCACTTTGTAGACGATGGACGAATCGGGCAAGGTCTGGAAATAAGGGCACACACACACCGCCGCCGAGTCGTCGAGAAGCGGGATGTTGTTCGCATCGCGCTTGGGAAGCAGCAACACCGAGTCGATGGTGGAAGCGTTGTTGCTCATCTTGACATCGGCATACATGCGGATGGGGCGCGAATACAAAATGTTTTCCTCCACGCTGACATCTAGATGATACCAACGGTTTTTGCGCAGCAAGACCGAATCGCTGAGATAGTGTCCAGGCTTGTCGTCGCACTCGTGAAACCAAATCGTGTCGTCGCCAACCGTCACGTACACTTGCGCATTCGTGATCATCTCAGGGTCGGCGGTGCTGTACATCTCCGACGAATAACTCAATATCACCTCATGGCGTTTGTATTCGTTGGTCAGCGAACCCTCCACCACCGGCACTCGTCGGCCTTCGGGCAAGTCCATGGTGATTTCCTCAGTGCAAGAGGCCATCAGCAAGACCGCCCCTGCAGCAAATCCGATATGACGTTTCCAATTGCTCATTATGTTTCTCATTTTCTGAATACAGTGCTCGACGATACCACCGAAGCCGTGAAGAACCAGCCAACGCCTTCGCCTTCGGGCCGCACGTTGGTGCTCACATTGGCCGGTGCACCCAACATGGGATTGCTGCCCGACGAAGCCATCATACTATACACAAAATACAGGTAATCAGCTGGAATGCTGTACAAATCAGCATGAATGGTGTCGCCATCGTGCAGCTTCGACCTACGGAAATAGAAAATCGGAATCTCCTTGTTGGCCGCCTGCATCTCAGGCCCGTTGATGTAGTAACCCGCATAGCCACCCACCGGAATCACCATGCGTTGCGTGAGCGTGTCGGAAAGAATCGAATCGTTGATGGCGATGATGGGCATATACGTGATGGTCGGGTCGGGAAGACTTTGGAAATAAGGATAAAGCCATTCGATGGTATCCGTGAAAAAAGTGCTCGGGACGGAATCGTTACCCCCATTGAAATGCTTGATGACAATGCTGTCGATGCTTTCAATGTTGTTGGGCATCATGCTCTCGGCAAAGAGACTTTGTACCGTGCCGTCTTCCTCAGGCACCTCGATGCAAAGCCGATACAGCGTGTTCTTCTTTCCCGCAACGAGGTCGGTAAAATAATGGCCTGGCCGATGGGCATCCTCGTAATAATACATTGTATCAATGCCATCGGTGACATAGACCGTTGCCCTTGTCACCATGCGGATCTCATTCTGGTTGTAAAACTCCGAAGTATAGCTCAAAATGGCCTCGTGATGCTTCAATTCATCGGTAAACGAAGCCTCAACACCCACCATCGGGTCGCCCTCCTCCACATCAATGACGATGTCTTCGGTGCACGAAGCAAGACCTGCAAACGCCAACAAAACCAATAACTTATGCAATTCCTTCATGGCGTTCAGAATTTGAAGTTATAGGAAATGGAAGGCACGGCGGAGAAGAGGTACATGTTCTTGGTGACGATGCTGCCATTCTCGCCTTGGTCGAAGGTGATGGCCCAAGTGTTGTGGCGGGCATAGGCATTGTAGACCGAAACATTGAGCTCGTGCTGCCAACGGCGCTGCGGATCGAGTTTGCCAAGTTTGCAGGTGAACGAGAGGTCGAGACGGTGGTAGTCGGGATAGCGGCTCTCGTTGCGCTTGCCGTTATACACCGCATAAGTCATGCCGTTGAGGGTGTATTGCCCGTAAGGGAACGTCACGGGCTGGCCCGTGTTGTAGATCCAGTTGGCAGCCAAGGTGATGCGTGGATTGAGGTCATAGCTGCCCACGATGACGATGTTGTGCGGGCGGTCGTAAGGCGAGCGATATTCCAGTCCGTGGCTGATGTCGGGGATGGTGCGGAACGAGCGCGAATAGGTGTAGGAAATCCAACCCGTGAACTTGCCCACATTCTTCCTGACAAGGAACTCAATGCCATAACTTCGGCCTTTGCCAACACGCAACTCACCGTCAATCAGCAAGTAACCGTATGTAATGGCATTATCCTTGAAGTCGATGACGTTCTTCATGTCCTTGTAATAGACCTCCACAGAAGTCTCAATGGCGTCGTCGGCAAAATTGCGGAAATAGCCAAGGGCAAACTGGTCGCATTTTTGCGGCTTCACGTTGGGGCTGGTCGGGAACCACACATCGAAGGGCAGGCCACCCGTGGCCGACGAAGCCACCTGGGCGTATTGCACCGTGCGTGAATACGACGCCTTGATCGACGAATGCTCGTCAAGCTGATACATGGCAGCCACACGAGGCTCGGGATTAATGACCGTGTTGAACACCTCACCCTTGCCGTAATGCAAAGTGTCAGTGACGACATAGATGATGGGGTCGAACGTGTAGAAATCTTCCTCACCGATATTCTGGAAACACGACAGCCTCAAGCCGGCACGGAACGTGAGTCGCGGCGTGGGCGTGTAGTCGTGAGTGAAATAAACGGCGTGTTCCAAACCCTTGCGTGCCACCGACTTCGACTGGTCGATTTGCAGGTATTGCGACAAGGCACCTCCCCTATCGTTGATCTCGCCTTGCAGGTACGACTGGAAGCCAGTGGTGAGTCCGAATTTCGACGTGTGCTGGTCGTTCCAATGCATCGCGAAGTCGTAATTGAGGCTCACAGCATCCGTGCCCGCCTTGATGGCGAAGTCGTAAGGGCTGTAATTGATGTCGATGCTATAGCGATAGCGCGACCCAATCAGCGAGAGGTTGGAAGTGAAACGGTCGGAAAAAATGTGGGCCCAACGCAAGGTGGCACTGCTGTTGCCATAGCCCAAGCCGATCATCTCCTGCATTGAGAACTGGTCGTGACCGTTATAGAACGAAAGGAAGAGGCGGTCGTTTTTGCCAAGCGATTGCGACACTTTCGCGTTGATGTCGTAGAAATTGATTTTCGACCTGTTGAGGTCTTCGCCCAAAAAAGGCAAAACGAGGCCTGCGTATGTCCTGCGACCTGCAAGAAGCACCGATGTGCGATGGTCGAACAAAGGAGCCTCAAGCATCAGATGGCTCGTCACCAATCCCACACCACCTTGCAAGCCAAAGCGTTTCGGCATCTCATCCTTGACCGTGACATCGAGAACCGACGACAAACGGCCACCGAAATTGGCGGGAATGTCGCCCTTATAGAGCGTGGCATCCTTCACCACATCGTTGTTGAACACCGAGAAAAAGCCGAGGAAATGCGAGGCGTTGTAAATCGGGGCACCGTCAAGAAGAATGAGGTTGTGGTCGGTGGCACCGCCGCGCACGCTGAAACCCGACGAGCCTTCCGAAGCCGACTGCACGCCAGGCAGCAGCGTAATCGACTTGATGACATCCACCTCGCCCATCAGCGCGGGAATTTTCTTGATGGTGATCATGTCGAGGGTTTGTACGCTCATCGCCATGGCCGTCACGTTGCGGTCCTTGCGCTCGCTGGTGACTTGTACCTCCGAAAGCTTCTCCGACTCGGGTTGCAACTTGAAGTTCATCGTTTGCGGCTTGGCCGTCACGGTCACCTTTTTGTTGATTGTCGTGTAGCCGATGTAGGAAATGCGCAAGGTGTGCTCGCCCAAGGGCAAATCCAGTTCATAGCGGCCTTTTTCGTCGGTAGTGGTGCCTTGCTGGAGCTTCTCCTCATAAATGGAGACACCGATCAAAGTCTCACCCGAGCTACCATCGCGAACCGTGCCCGAAATGCGACCTTTGGATTGGGGAAACGCGCTGGTTATCAGACCAAAAAGGCAGATTAAAGATAAAAACAGTCTTCTTTGCATCTTAATGAAAAATTTGCGCAAAGATACAAAAGTCCATGAAATAAAACCTACATTTTCAAGCAATGGGCAATTTCCGCCAACCGACGCACTTCAAAAGTCCTTTCGCCCGCCACTTCAGCACCTGTCGGATTGAAGAAAAGCGTGTCCATTCCCACAGCTCGCGCCCCGTCAATGTCGACGGCCATCTCGTCGCCAATCATCAGGCTTTCTTCCGCTGTGGCGTTGGCTTTGCGCAAGGCGTAATGGAAGATTTCGGGATTGGGTTTCTTCACGCCGACTTCTTCCGAAACAGTCAATGTCTCGAAATAGGGCTTCATCCCCGACAGAGTTAGTTTTGTGTCTTGAACCTCCTGGAATCCGTTGGTAATTAAGTGCAAATGGTATTTTGGCTTCAGGTATTCCAGTAATTCCATCGTTCCGGGAACCAAGCGGACGATCCGTGGCGACCAATAGACATAATCCTCGCTCAGATGGTCGGCTAACTCGACATCGTGGATGCCGTAATGTTCCAAAGGGAGCACGAAACGGGTGCGGTTCAAGTCGTCCTTGGTAATCTTGTTTTCGCGATAGAGTTCCCAAAGATGCTCATTCAGAGGATGATATACCTCATGAAAATCATGAGCACTTGGAATGCCCTTTTCTTTCAGGTCATACTTTTCGTAAATGCGCTCGAAGGCCACCTCGGCAGCGGCATCGAAATCCCACAAGGTGCGGTCGAGGTCGAAAAAAATGTGTTTGTATTTTTTGGGACGCTTAATGATCATTTGCCTTTGCCATTCGAAGAGGGCCACGGCAGCGGCATGGCTCACGTTGAGCGAGCGCGTCGGGCCGGGCACGGGAATGTAGACCACCTTGTCGCATTGGGCAAGCAAATCGCTGCTCAGGCCATCGCGCTCGCTGCCTACGATAAAAGCCACGTCTTCAGGAAGTTCAGTGTCGTAAATACAAGTCGCATTGTCAGCGGTCTCGATGGCGACAATGGTTTTGCTTTGGGGAACGAGCTTGCGCAGGTCAGTCTCCTCGCTGAAATACCAACGGATGTTGTCGCGGCTTGAAGCGGCAGCGCGGCGCACCTTGCCGAGGCGGTGTTCTTCCTCGTTGCCCAAAAAACACACTTCCGTCGCCCCGATGTTGTCGGCCAAGCGGATCATGGCTCCGATGTTGTCAGGGGTCATCAGGTGGTCGGCGATGACCATGGGATGCGGAATGTGTTCAAAAAGAAGCTCAGGCTTCTTGTCGGCAAACAAGTCGTTGGATTTCAGATAGGTCATGGCGTGACAACGATTTTCTTGACAATGACCTGGCCGTTGATGTCGACCTTGAGAAGATAAACGCCTTTCGACAGTGTCCCGCAGTCGATTTGTAGGTCGCCCCCGCTTTTGCCCGACCAAATTTGCTGCCCGATATTGTTGAAAAGGGCATATTGGAAAGGATAGTCGAAGCAGATGTTCAACCAAGTGCGGACGGGGTTGGGGAAGATTCGCAATTCACTCTCGATGCTGTCGACGCCCAGCGTGCTGATTTCGACGGTGGCGAAAGCGGGAAGCGACTGCCGTCCATCACTGTCGACGGCGGTGACGCTGTAGGTATAGGTGCCGAGGTTCAACAATTGCCTGAAGGTGGTCTCCTGTTGAGTGGCCACGGGAATTCCGTTGCGACGGATGACGTAGCTGTCGTTCGGGTTGTTGGCCTGCCAAGTCAAAGTGACTTCATTCTCAACAACTTGGCTTTCCACTTCCAAGGCTGGCAGGAAGGTGAAAACGGATGACGACGGGAACTGCACATCGTCGATCCAGCAGCAGTCGTCGCCATAACTGCCGCTGCTGTCCTTGTAGTAAATCCACTTGAATTTATGGGTTCCGGCGGCCACTTCGAAGGTCTCGCGGCTCCATTCGACCTCGCCCGACCATTCGCCCATGGCGGTGTTGTCGATATAGAAGGTGAGCCTGTCCTTGCTGGCCTCGGTGCAGGTTTTCTTGAAGAAACTGATTTCTCCGTCTTCAGCGATGTCCATCTGCACTTGCAAGGTGGTCAGGTTGGCATGGGTGATGGCACCCGTGCGGGCGCTGTAGGTTCCCGTGTTGGCCGTGCTGTTGTCGACGAACCAATCGCTGCCGCCCAAGGTTTGCCAATCGAAGGCCGAGAAGTCGCCCGTCTCGAAGGTTTCTTTGACGGACCCGATGTTGAGAAGCTCAACACCTTCCAACGGATAGCCTTGTGCATCAAAGAGATACAAGACCTCGATGCTTGAGTTGGTTGGTAGCTGCGAAGTGGTGGTGAAAGTAGCCACCGTTGTGGCAATGTTGCCTGCGGGAATGTCACCCAACGATTGCAAGGCTTGCCCAAAGTCCAAATTGGATGAACTGCTGTACAATTGAAGTTGGACTTCGCGGGCTTCAGCCGATCCGATATTCTTGATACCGACAAGAAGTTGTCCTATCTCTCCAGGATTGACGGTCGACAATGTGCGGAACTCAGCCAAGGCGAAAGCTGGAGCATGGAGCGTCATGCGGAATTGGCTGGTCCAGATATGGCTGCCCTTGGTGCAAGTAACGGTGAAATTGACTTGACGGCCATCGACGATATGGCTGTTGATGGCAATCTGCAAACCGCTGATTGTGAAGTCGGTCATGGCTTCTATGTTGGGAATGACGGCCGTCCCATTGATGATTTCAACCTCAGGCGCATCGCAGCCCAAAACGACCTGCACGTTGCTGGCGGGTTCGTTTCCGATGTTTCTCATGGTAAGGTCGAGGTTCACGGTTTCGCCGTAGTCGGCCTGACCGTTGGCATCGTCGATGGTGAAGCTATTGTAGGTAAGGTAGGCCCCATTGGCGGGAATGACGTCGATGTCCCTCACTTCGGTGACCTTGTTGAAGCTGGTCACCACAAGTGTTGCAGTACCCACCTCTTCCAGTGCCTCGAAAGTCAGGGTGCACTCTCCATTGAGGATGGGGGCGTAACTGATGACATTGCCTCCGACCGAAAGCGTGGCCAATGCGTAATCGGCATCGGCAGTGAGGTTGAGTTCGGTTTGCCCGAGGAAAATGGCTTCGGGCTGGCAAACGAGGCTCAAATTGGTGGGATTGGCCGTGCGCATCGTCAGGCTGGGATCGCCAAAGAGGATCCATGTGTTGTGGGTCTCGCCTTGGTCGGACGGATGCAGGTCGAGGATTTTCATGTTGCCGTTGAGCGAAGCGCCGCCAAGGGTGTGATGGTATTGGTCGGCATTGCGCCACTCACAGAGAATGTCGACCATCTCGTCTTGCCCCGTCATAGGTGGCTGCCACGGCTGCGAGGTCCAGCTGAACATGCCGCCGATGGCTCCCGTAGGTGCGCCCGTGACGGAATTGGTGGCTCGCATCCAAACCTCCGCAAAACAGGGTTGGCTGTAGTTGAACTGCCCGTTGAGACAGGCCGTCGACCAGATGACCGGCCATTTGTAGTCGTTGGTCAGCGTATTGATTTGGCTGTTATTGAAGTTGCCCACAAACCAGCCCGTTTGCGAGCCGTGGTTGCAATAGTTACAGATGCTTGCGCCCGCGTTGAAGTCGGCGCGAAGCATGGCCGCATTGGTGCCCACACCCACGCCATGGTAATGCTGTGCCACCGCGTTGTAGGTATAGTGGAGTAAGGTGTCGCGAATGTATTCAATATGCTGATAGTCAGATTCTCCACCATTGTGTCCACTACCGGCACCTTCGCTCGACCCGATGCCGATGCCCTTGTCTAACCAATCGGCCTCGGCGGTGATGTCGCGCTCGTAATAGATCACTTTGGCGACTTGGTTCTGCACATCGGCCACACTCTCGACAGAGAAACGTCCCACGAAGACCTCGGGATAATAGTCAGTGCCTTCCAGTTGGCCAAACCAAATGTCGGATCCGCCGCCACTCATCATTTTCGGTGAGAGGTCGGCATAGTCGCCAACGAGAAGGACGTAGCAAAGATTCTCCTCTGGATTATTGTAATGGCTGAGAATGAACGCCTTGACTTGGTCGGGATTGTTGCCAATCTCGGCAAGATTGGCCATCGTGGTCGGGCGGCCCGACTGGTTCTTCCAGTCTACGAAAGGCTGCATGGCTTCGAGGTAGGCTGGCGGACAAATGACCAGCATCTCGCCCTCGTCGGGGATGAAGGTGTATTTTTCGGTGCGGGGCGCGTAGTTGACAAAACGGCTCCGATACATGATGTCGGTTTCGGGCGCAAGCTTGGCGCAGCTTACCGTGCGAGCCAATTTCGGGTTGGCCCCTTTTTCGCCCGTCTTGCTCATGGTCAGCACCAGGCGTGTATAGACGCGCAAGGTCTTGCTGACCGGATTGTAGGCGAAAGGATAGACCATGATGTTCTGCCCTCTGACATCGCGGAGGATATAAGGCTTCTCCAAACGAGCTTGGAAACCAGGGTAAAAGGTATCGTTTCCATAGGCTTCGCCATATCTGAAAGGCACCTCATTGGGGTCGATTTGGCGGCTCAGGTTGCCTTTTGACGGGGCGATTTCCACACCTTCAAAGTCTTGGTATTCGGCTTTCTCGACTTTCACCGTCATTTCGTCGCGGTCGCCAATCATCACGGGGATGGCGAAAAGCGGCAGGTCGGGTGCGCCTTCTTCGAGCATCGAGGCCATTTTGGGCACGGTGACGATCTGTTGCGGGCCTTGGGGCGTTGATACGGTTTCCTGCCCAAAACCCTCCAACGTGAATTGGATTGTGGAGCCATGTTCCGATGACGCAAGCAGTTCAACCTTAGGGGCTTGGGGATGTTGGCCCTTTAGTGGAGTCCAACGCTGTGCCGACACTTGGACGACCAGCAATATAAAGCAGATGAATGTTGAAAGTTTCTTCATTTTCGACGGGAAATTTGGGGCAAAGGTACGCAAAAAAGCCATAGCGCGTCGCAGGATACCCCGAAAAAAAGGAAAACCGACAGCTTGCGCCGTCGGCTTTCACGAAAAAGTCAACCTATATCAGGAAATGACATTAGGCCTTCGAGCACGCCGAAGTTTGCCTTGTCGCGCAACATGCGCTTTGCCGCCCATAGTCTGTATTGATAAAGCCGAGCTCAGTCCACGTTGTCGTGAAGGTATGAGTTCTCGCCGCTGATGCCTTTTTGGGTGGCCGAATACTGCGACAGCTCGTCGTCGGGATGGCTGATCTCGACGTTGCGGCGCAGGTAGGCAGGTTGGTTCTCCAGCTCCTCGAGGCCACGGGCCGTCCTGAAGTTCATGCTCAAGGCACGCAGACGCTGTTTCTTCAGCTGTTCCTTCGGGTCGATTTCCTTGGCTTTCTTGGCCTCAAGCACGGCCACTTCCTGTTCGGCGCGGGCCTGGGTCTCCTCCTTGGTCATGATGCGCGAGGTAATCTCGAAGCCGTCGTCATCATTGCTGCCCGAACGGAACGGATTGTCGAACACCTTGACGACGGGGCGCTCCTCCACATGATGCGTGGTCTGAGGCGTTTCGCGGATGGGAGCTGCCGGCGTGGGATTGGAGATAGGCTCGATATAGGGGCCGTCATCTAAGTGAGTCGGCTCTTTTGTTTGGGTCGGCCCTTCGACGGGCTCAGGAACCTTAGGTTCAGGCTTTGCCGTCACAGGGGTGAACAAGGGATGCACGGTCTTCTCCTCATGCCTCACCTGAGGCTGTACTTCCACCTTCTCGACAGCAGGTTGCTCCACCTTCGGGGCCTCGACAATAGGCTTCGCCACTTCGCTCGGGGTCGCTTTGGGCTGGCTTTCCTCACCTTTGATGGTGCCATCAAGACCGTAAACCTTCTTGGGTGCCACAGGAGCATCGGCGGTGTTTTGTTTCTCATTCAAGACCGCTGTATAGGGCTTCGCATCGTGGTTGAATCCTGTGGCAATCAAAGTGACGCTGAGGGCTTCGCCGAGGCTTTCGTCGGTGCCGTTGCCCCAAATGACATCGGAGTTGTTGCCACAAGCGTTTTGGGCAATCTCAAGGATTTCGTCGACCTCGTCCAACGAGACCTCATTGGTGCCCGATGTGATATAGAGCAGGATATTCTTCGCGCCTTCGATGTTCGAGTCGTTGAGCAAAGGCGAATGGATGGCATCCTTGATGGCTTTTTCGGCTCGGCCTTCGCCTTCGGCGGTGCCGGAACCCATGATGGCCTTGCCGCTGTCTTTCATGACGGTCTTCACGTCCTCGAAGTCGACGTTGACATAGCCAGGCACGGTGATGATCTCGGCGATGCCGCGTGCAGCGGTGGCCAACACATCGTCAGCCTTCTTGAAGGCCTCAGAGAGCTTCATGTTGCCGTATTGGTCGCGGAGCTTGTCGGTGCTAATGAGGATGAGCGTGTCGACGCATTTCTTCAGCTCGTCAATGCCGGCCAAGGCTTGCAGCTTGCGGCGACGGCCTTCGCGCTCCATCGGCATGGTGACAATGCCCACGGTGAGAATGCCTTTGTCTTTGGCCAATTTGGCCACAACGGGAGCAGCTCCGGTGCCCGTGCCACCGCCCATACCAGCGGTGACAAACAGCATCTTGGTTTCGTCGTCGAGCAGGGCGTCAATCTCGTCGCGGCTCATTTCGGCGGCCTCGCGCCCAACGTTGGGGTCGTTGCCGGCGCCCAACTCGCGCTTGCCGAGATGGACGGTGGTCTTCACGTTGCTCTTCAGCAGCGCCTGATGGTCGGTGTTGCAAAGAACGAAGTCGACACCTTGAATGCCTTCCTCCATCATGTGGTTGACGGCATTGCCTCCGCCACCGCCCACGCCGATGACCTTGATATAGTTGGGCTTCTCCACACCGACGGGCTTGAACAACTCGTCGCGTTCGTTATGCGTTGTATAATCTTCTGCCATGGTATTGTTTTTTTGGGTTATTCAATGTTGTCGGGGGTGAAAAACTCAGTCAGCGAAGTGACGATCTTCTTCAGGTCGAGGCCTTTCTTCTTCGGCTTTCTCTGGGTGGTTTCGTCTTTTTCTTCCTTGGCTTCTTCCTGTTCGGTTTCGGCGGCGACAACCACCTGAGGTTCAACGATGCCTTTTCTCCTCTTTTCGGCGGCGGCTGAGGCTTGCAGGAACTCGTCGTGTTCCATGCGAGCGATGGTCTCGATGACAATGCCGATGCCAGTGGAATACATGGGGCTTGAAAGCTCTTTCATCTCCGTCTGGTTGAGGTGTTCGTTGGGATAGCCGATGCGGACTTCCAGCCCAGTCTTGAACTCGGCCAGTTGCTGGATGTGGCGCATCATGGCTCCGCCACCCGTGAGCACGATGCCGGCAATGAGCTGGTTGTCGGACTTGGCCTTCTGGATCTCGTAATTGACCAACTCGAAGATTTCCTCCAAACGGGCTTGGATGATGTGGGCCAAGTTCTTGAAAGAGATTTCCTTGGGGTCGCGGCCACGAATGCCAGGGATGGAGACCACCTCGTCGTCGCGGTTTTCGCTGGCCAAAGCCGACCCGAACTTCACCTTCACCTCCTCAGCGTAGTGCTTGATGATGGAGCAGCCGGTGCAGATGTCGTCGGTGATGATGTTGCCGCCAAAGGGGATGACGGCGGTGTGCTGTATTTTCTTGCCCTTGAAGATGGCGATGTCGGTAGTGCCGCCGCCGATGTCGACGAGCACCACGCCAGCGTCTTTTTCCTCTTCATCGAGCACGGCCTGGGCCGAGGCGATGGGCTCAAGGATCATGTAATCCATCTCCAAGCCAGCGCTTTGGATGCACTTGATGATGTTCTTGGCCGCCGAGGTCTGTCCGATGATGACGTGGAAGTTGGCCTCGATCTTGCTGCCCAACATTCCGACGGGGTTGGTGGCCAACTCGCCGTCAACGTAGGTGTCTTGGCGAATGACATCGATGATTTCCTCGCCAGGCGTCATGTTGATCTTAAAGGTGTCGTTGCGCAAGCGTTCCAGCTCGGCCTCGGTGATTTCGGTCTCGTGGTTGTCGCGCATCATCACCCCACGGTGTTGCAGGCTCTTGATGTGCTGTCCGGCGATGCCCACGCTGACGCGATTGATTTCCACACCCGCCTGGTCGGAGGCCTGCTTGACCGCCGTCTTGATGGCCTCGACCGTGTCGAAGATGTTGGTGACCACGCCCCTCCTAACACCGGTGGAGATGGTCTTGCCGTATCCAAGAATCTCTATTTTCCCGTTGTCGGACTTCTGGCCGACGATGCAGGCCACCTTGGTGGTGCCGATGTCTAATCCGACGATGATTTTTCCTTCGCTCATAACATTATCGTTTTGTACAGACTATTTGGTTTTTATAATTCAGATTGATTGTATTCAAAATGTGGGTCTCGGGCTTGCCAAGACGTTGTTTCATAAAGATTTCCAAGCGACGCAGCTTGTCGGCGGCAAGGCAGGTGTCGCCCACGATTACACGGGCTTCGAGGCCGCGCACGGTCAGCTCAAACTCGTTGTGGCTGTTGCAATAAAGCTGCCCCACGCAGTTTTTCATGAACGGGTTGTCCATGATGACCTTGTGCCAATAGAGGGCGTTGATGATATTCCGGTCGCGGGCGAGTGTGTCGCAAAGGCGATAGGTGACCGAGTCGCTGGCGATGCTGAAGTTGCCGCTGGCGATGAGTACATAAGGGGTGTAGTTGCTGCTGGCAGGCACCACTATGCCATTGTCGGTCACATACACCGAATGGCCGTCCTTGCCGAAGACCCTGAAGCTCGGCTCATATTCCTTGAAGTTGACGTTGAGCGTCCCGTTGAGGTCGATAAACGAGGCGTTGCTCTCAATCCACGGGTTGTCGTCGAGATGGCGCTGGATGGCCAACATGTTGACCGTTCCGATGGAATGACGGTCGCAGATGCCGACAATCTCGTCGCGCAGCTCGCTCCGCCTGACGAAGCCGCTGTCGCTTTCGGGAATCAAGTTGACGGCTTTCACGGGTGCGTTGAGGTAGTTCTCGCGAGAGAAGACAAACAGGACGACAAGCGCGGCGGCGGTGACAACCCACAATACTATGCTTAAGATCTTCTTTACCATGTCTTTATCAGTTTTTCGAGGGGTTCAACAAAACGGTCGATGTCGCCGGCGCCCATGGTGATGAGCAGTTCGGGCTTTTCGCTTTCTATCATCCCAACAAGCTCCGATTTCGTGCAAACACGTTTATTGTGCATCTGCACCTTATCTAATAGTGTCTCCGAGGTGATGCCTTCGATGGGCTGCTCGCGGGCGGGATAGATGTCCAAAAGGATCAGTTCGTCGGCCAAAGCCAAAACGGAGGCAAACTCGTCCATGAAGTCGCGGGTGCGGCTGAACAAATGGGGTTGGAACACCAATGTGATGCGTTTTTCGGGGAATGAGGCCCTGACGGCATTAAGGCACGAACGGATTTCCTCTGGATGGTGGGCGTAATCGTCGATGTAGCAATGCTTTTCGTTGTTTACGCGAACATCGAAGCGACGTTTCACGCCTTTGAACGAAGCCAAGGCCAAAGCGATGGCGTTGGGCTCGATGCCGACTTGTCGAGCGGCGATGAAGGCGGCTGTAGCGTTCATCACGTTGTGGTCGCCAGCCATGGGCAACCTGACCTCGGTCCTATGGCCCTCGCCCTCGATGATGAAATCGGTGACACCTTTCGCCGACTTGACGACTTCGGCCCGATAGTCGCAAGATGGGCCAAAGCCGAAGCGGACGACTTGATTGGCTTCAATGGCCAACCCTTCCTTGACGATGACCATGCCCTCGGTGAGTTGGGCGAAGTCGTTGAAGCCCTCCACAAGGTGCTGGCGGTCGCCATAGATGTCCAAATGGTCGGCATCGATGGAGTTGACGATGCTGACATTGGGGTGGAGACGCAAGAAGGAACGGTCGAACTCGTCGGCCTCGGCCACCAAGAGGCTTTGCTCGCCCTTGCCCAAGAGCAGGTTGCTCCCGAAGTTGTTGGCGATGCCGCCGATGAAGGCGGTGGTATCTTTGCCACAAGTATGCAGGATGTGGGCCACCATGGCTGTGGTGGTGGTCTTGCCATGCGTGCCGGCCACCGCGATGGTGAAATGGCGTTCCGAAATGCGTCCCAATGCCTCGGAGCGTTTCATGATGGGGAGGTTGCGTTGGCGCAGCACCTCAAACTCCTTGAGGTCGCTGGGGACGGCAGGAGTATATACGACAAACTCAATGAGGGCAGGCAATAGTTCAGGCCTATCTTCATAATGGATTGCCATGCCCTCATTTTCCAACTGTCGCGTAAGAGGAGAAGGTGTACGGTCGTACCCAGCAACGGTATGGCCAAGGCTGCGATAATAACGGGCCAAGGCGCTCATACCGATGCCACCGATGCCCAATAGGTAAACCGTATGTCCTTCTCTTTTGTTCATTTTGTGTCCTTAACTCTAAACCCTCAACCCTAAACTCTCAACTATAACATCAACAATATCATCGGCGGCGTTTGGTCGGGCAAACAGCCGAATGTTGGCTCTAAGTGTCAATCGCAGATCCTCGTCATTGGCCAAGAGCAGCAACATGGCCACAAGGTCTTTCTCCGTGTCGGCATTGCGCACCATGAGGGCGGCTTTGGCATCCACGAGCTGTTGCGCGTTTTTGGTCTGATGGTCTTCGGCGGCGGTGGGCAACGGCACGAATATGACCGGTTTCTGCACCAATGCCAATTCCGAAATCGACATGGCACCGGCACGCGAAACAACCATGTCGGCCAAGCCGTAAGCCATGTCCATACGGTCGATGAAAACGACAGGCTTCACCTTTTCTTCGAGCCCCAAGGCCTCCACTTCTTCCGTTGCTTGCTTGAAATAAGACTTTCCCGTCTGCCAGATGAGCTGCAAGTTCGACTCCTTGAAAGCCGAAAGTTTGGCGCTGATGCCCTTATTGATGCCCAGGGCGCCTTGGCTGCCACCCACAACCAGAGCGACAGGCATGTCGGGATCGAGGTTGAAGTACTCGGCAGCGTCTTCGCGACAACCATTGAGCTTAATGTTGGCCCTCAACGGGTTGCCGGTGAGGTGGATCTTCTCGGCAGGAAACCATTGGTCGAGATGTTCGTAGGCCACGCAGATGGCTTTGGCCTTCTTGCCCACGTTGCGGTTGGTCTTGCCCGGATAGGAGTTCTGCTCTTGGATGACGGTGGGGATGCCTAACCAGTTGGCGGCCTTCAGGGTCGGGCCACTGGCAAAACCACCAACGCCAATCACCACATCGGGCTTGAAGCGCCTGAGGATGCCTAAGGCTTTGGCCATGCTGCTAACGAGCTTGAAAGGCAGGCTCAACGCCGAAGCGTCCTTGGTGAAACCGCTGATCCACAGCCCTTCGATGCGATAGCCCGCCTTGGGCACACGCTCCATCTCCATGCGACCTTTGGCACCGATAAACAGGATTTCGGCTTGCGGAAAGCGCCTTTTCAAGGCATCGGCAATGGCAATGGCGGGAAAAATGTGGCCGCCCGTGCCTCCACCGCTAATCACGACTTTCAGGTTCTCTTTCATCTTCAATGGGTTCTGTAAGTGATTCTAATTCTTGTTCTTTGTTCATGGCTTCGTCTTCCATGTTGCGGGTGACGCTCAAAATCATGCCCAGCACAATGCCCGTGGCCATCAGCGAGGTACCTCCCATGCTGACGAAAGGCAGCGGCTGTCCCGTCACAGGCAGCAAACCGATGCTGACACCCATGTTGACCATGGCCTGGAAGATGATGAGGAAGCCCAAGCCAAAGGCCATCAGCGAGCCAAACGTGAGCGGCCGCTTGATGACGATGCGAAGCACCCTCGTAAACAGTATGACATAAAGCAACAGCACGACGACTCCTCCGACGAGGCCATACTCCTCGATGATGATGGCATAAATGAAGTCGGAATAAGGATGCGGCAAGAAGTTGCGTTGCTCGCTCTTGCCAGGGCCTTTACCGAACAACGAACTCGAAGCCACCGCGATGTCGGCATAGGTGCGTTGCATGTGCTTGTCGTCGAAAGGATCCACCTTCTCCTTGTCTTCGCCCATCGACTTCAGTCGGTTCGACCAAGTCTGGATACGGTTCTGTTTTTCCTTGAAGACGACCTCCTTCGCCTCGCCTATCACCAGCTCCTGCTGTGCGGCGCGACGGTGTTTGTTCTCCACATTGGTCTTGATGGCATCGAAGGCCAAATAGCAGCCCATGCCAACCACACAAAGCCCGACGAGCGAGAGCAGATGGAAGAATTTCACCCTTCCGATGAAAAGCAACACCATGCACACGCCAACCAAAATGACGGCGGTGGAGAGGTTCTCGGAGAAGATGAGCGCGGCAGTCACCAAGATGGGAAGCCCCAACTTCAGGAAAAAGTCCTTGAACTTGTAGACCGAACCTTCCATCATGATCAGTTGGCGGGCAAGGTAGGTGATGAGGATGATCTTGGCCATCTCGCTGGGTTGGAACGAAAAACCACCAACGTTGATGGAACGGCTGGCGTCGTTGATGTTGCGGCCAAACACCAAGGTGTAGAGCAGCAAGGCCAGGCAAGGAATCATCAACAGCAGCGCGATTTTCGCGTAGCGCTTGTAGTTGAGGTTCGCGGCGGCAATCATCATTACGAAACCGAAGACCAACATGCCCAAGTGCTTCATCAACACACGGCCGGTATTGCCTTCGTATTTCGAGACCGCCAAGGCACTGGTGGCGCTGTAGACCACAATCAGCGAGATGATGCCCAAGATGAGCGCCACAATCCAGATGACCTTGTCGCCTTTCAATATTTTATTGACGATGTTCATTTTGCAATCTTTTCACATTGTCGATGAAACTGTCACCACGCTGGGCAAAGTCCTCCCCCATCGCCGACTTGCAGGCAGGCGAGAACAACACGATGTCGTCGCTCGCGGCCAGCAATGCGGCGGTTTTTACGGCCTCTTCCATGTTGGCGGCTTCATACACTTCGTCCACTTCCTTCACGAATGCCTTCTTCAGCCTTGCGTTGCCTTCGCCGATGCAAACCAAGGCACGCACTTTCTTCTTGACCTCAGGCTTCAGGTCCCTGAAGTCGGCCATGTTGTCGTCGCCTCCCGCAATCCAAACCACAGGTTTCACGATGTTTTGGAAGGTGAACCAGGTGGCGTTCACATTTTCGGCACGCGAGTCGTCATAATACATCACTCCGTCGATGGTGGCGATGTATTGCTGCCGGTGACTGATGGTGTTCAAGTCGCTGAGGCTCTGCTTGATGCTTTCCTTCCTGATTTGCAAGATCTGTGACGATATGCTGGCAGCCATATTGTTCGACTGCCTCTGTCGTGTGTTGGTCAATTCTTCAAAATAAGTCATGGTGCTTGTATTTTTTTGGTTGGTTTATCGGATTTTGAACGTAAGCAGAGTAAACGCCGCCAAGAGGATGGTGACGATCCAGAAACGGATGGTGATTTTCACCTCATGGTGGACCGTGTTGTGTCCCTCGCCGTGCCCTTTGAAGGTGACAGTCGAGTTGGGCCAGGTTTTCTTGAAGGCGCTGTAGCTGGTGCGGAAATGGTCGTGCACCGGGCCTTTTTTCCAGATTCTATGCTTTTTCCCAGTCTTGACGAAGAGTTTCACGTCGAGGTCGGAGAGGATCTCTAAGAGGAACACGCCGCAAAGCAAAGGCAGCAGCAACTCCTTGTGCATGATGATGGCAGCCACGGCGATGATGCCGCCGATGGTGAGGCTGCCCGTGTCGCCCATGAAGATTTGGGCTGGGAAGGAGTTGAACCAAAGGAAACCGATGAGGGCACCCACGAAAGCGGCCAAGAACACCACAAGCTCTTCGCTTCCAGGGATATACATCAAGTTAAGATGGCTCGCCGTGACCGCATTGCTGGAGATGTAGGCCAAAATCATCAGCGTCAGGCCGATGATGGCTGAGTTGCCCGAAGCCATACCATCCATGCCGTCGTTGAGGTTGGAGCCATTGCTGACAGCGGCCACGACAAAGACGGTGAGCAGCACCAAGAAGATCCAAGCCAGATTGTACATCCACTTGGGGCCAGCCCAACGGAAGAGGTCGGCATAGTTGAGGTTATGGTTCTTCACGAACGGAATGGTGGTCTTTGTCGACTTCACGTTGGGACTTTTGACCACAATCTCCTTGTTGTCTTCGATTTTCACTTGCACCGTCTCGTTGATTTGCACAGCTGGGCTGAAACGCAATGTTAGGCCGACGATGAGGCCGAGCAAAATCTGTCCACCCAGTTTCACTTTGGGCTTGATGCCGTCTTTCTTGTGCTTGAAGGTCTTGGTATAGTCGTCGGCAAAGCCTAAAACGCCAAGAATCAATGTAGTGGCAATCATCAGCAAGGTGTAGACGCTGTGGAGTTTGCCCACCAGCAGCACGGGAATCAGAATGGCCGCGATAATGATGACACCACCCATGGTGGGCACGCCGATTTTGTTCGTGTTGTAAGGGTCGATTGAAGCATCGCGCTGGGTCTCAACGACTTTCTTGCGCTTCAACATCTTGATGAACCAGGTGCCAAACCAAACGGCCACCACCAGCGAGAGAATGACCGCAACAGCGGCACGGACAGTAACATAGTTGAAAACGCCTGCGCCTGGAAAATCGCGTTGGTTCAGATAATTGAACAGATAGTATAACATGCCTTATGCCTCCTTGAATGCTTCCGACAACACTTCCTTGTCATCGAAATGGTTCTTTACTCCGTTGATTTCCTGATAGTTCTCATGACCCTTGCCCGCCAAGAGGATGATGTCGCCTTTTTTGGCCAAGGCCACGGCGGTGCGTATGGCCTCGCGGCGGTTGGTGATGCTGAGCACCTTGCCACGGTCGGCATCGGCCACTCCTGCCTTCATTTGGCGGATGATTTCATCGGGGTCTTCGTTACGCGGATTGTCGCTGGTGAGGATGACGCGATCGCTCAGTTTGACAGCCACGGCAGCCATCTCAGGCCGCTTGGTGGCATCACGGTTGCCACCGCAGCCTACTACTGTAATGAGCGTCTCCTTATGGCAACGCACCTCGTTGATGGTCTCCAGCACGTTCTCCAAGGCGTCGGGAGTGTGGGCGTAGTCGACGATGCCGACGATGCCGTTGTCGGAATGCACCATGTCGAAGCGTCCATTGGCACCACGCAACTTGCTGATTTCCACCAGTAGTTCCTCTTTGTTGAATCCCAAGGCGAGCGCTGCGCCATAGATGGCCAATAGGTTGCTGGCATTGAAGCCGCCCACCAATTGCGTAAACACTTCGGTGCCGTTCACCTTGAGTAGCATCCCATCGAAGTGGCTCTCCATGACGATGCCCTTGAAGTCGGCATCGTGTTTCAGGGCGTAGCTTAGTTTCTTGGCTCTGGTGTTCTGCAACATGAAAGCGCCGTTCTTGTCGTCAAGGTTGGTCAGGGCAAAGGCGGTGGCAGGCAGGTCGTCGAAGAATTTCTTCTTGGCGTTGCGGTAGTTGGCCATCGTCTTGTGGTAGTCGAGATGGTCGTGGGTGAGGTTGGTGAAGATGCCGCCTGCAAAATGGAGTCCAGCGATACGCTCTTGTGCCACGCTGTGGGAGCTTACCTCCATGAAAGCGTATTCGCAGCCCTTTTCGACCATTTGGTGCAACAAGGCGTTCAGCTCGATGGGGTCGGGGGTGGTATGCGTCGAAGGGATGGCGTCGCGGTTGACGATGTTCTCGATGGTTGACAACAGTCCGCAGGTGTAGCCCGCGTCGGTGAAGAGCCTATATAATAAGGTGGCGATGGTGGTCTTGCCATTGGTGCCTGTCACACCTACCAATTGCAGTTTTTCCGATGGGTTGCCGAAGAAATTGGAGGCACTCACGCCCAAAACATAGGCCGAATTGTCGACCTTGATGTAGGTGACTCCCTCGGTTTTCTGGCGCGGCATCTTTTCGCAAACGATGGCCGTGGCACCTTTCCCGATGGCCTTGTCGATGTAGTCGTGGCCGTCAACTTGCGTGCCTTCGATGGCGAAAAACAACGTGCCCGGCTCCACCTTTCGCGAGTCGAAGGTGATGCCTTGGATGTCGAGGTCTTTGTCGCCCTCAATCTCCAAAAGGTTGCAGTTGACCAATATCTCCTTGAGTTTCATTTCTTTTCCAATTTAAGTTGCATGACTTGGTTAGGTTTCAACGTGTCGCCGGCATGCAGCGATTGTTCCTTGACTGTGCCTTGGCCGCTGAATTGCGTCTTGATGCCCATGTTCTCCAAGAGGTAAATGGCGTCGGTGACATCCATGCCAACCACGTTGGGTACGATGTTGGAGGCCAGTTGCGCCTCGCGTATGCTGATTTGTCCATCCTGACCGCTTTCCACGGTGACCCACTCGCCGTTGATGGCGAAGTCGCTGAAGTCGCGGGCGATGCCGTTCAAGTAGCTCGAAGCCTTGTCGTGATGTGCCAACACGGGACCAAAGCCCGTCTCGACGGGTGCGACAATGCTGTCGTCTTCGCGGGTGCCGATGCGTGTGGCATACACCTTCTCGGCAATCTCCCTAAAGCCTGGCGCCGAAACACCGCCTGCCGCCCACTTCGCGCCACGGGCGCGACTCACCATGACGATGCAGCTGTAGCGCGGCTTGTCGGTGGGGAAGTAACCCACAAAGGTGGTGTTGTAGAGCTTGCGGCCAATGCCGGGCTCGTGGTAGGCATAACCCTGCACTTTGTCGTAATATTGGGCCGTTCCGGTCTTTCCGGCCACACTCACCACGCAGTCGGCAAACTGGCGCTTGGCCGTGCCTCTGATGGCCACGCCCTCAAGCATGGTTTGCAGCTTCTCGATGGATTCGGGCGAGGCGATGTGCTCGTTGAGGACGATGGGGGCATATTTCTCGATGGTCTGGTTGCCGCGACGTATCTCGCTGACAAACTGTGGCTTCATCATTCGGCCACCGTTGGCGATGGCGTTGTAGAGCGTGAGGAGCTGCATGGGTGTCACGTTGACCTCGTAGCCTATCGACATCCACGGCAACGACACATTCGACCACAGTTTCCGTCCGTCCTTGGTCTTGTCGTTGGGGTGCTTGATGACGGGTTGCGCCTCACCGGCAATGCCCGTCCCTATTTTCTTGTTGAGACCCAATGCGTAAAGGCCATCAACGTATTTCTCGGGATGTGCCGCGAAAGCCTTGGTGACGAGCACCGCCGTGCCTTTGTTCGACGACTGCTCGATGACCTCCTGCACGGTGCAAATGCCGCCTTTGGCAAAGCTGTGGTCGTCTTTCATCACGCGGTTCGAGAACTTGATAGGACCTGTGCCGATGTTGACAAGGTCGGTGAGTTGGGTCTTCTCGTTATGGTTGAGCAACACCACCATCGAGGCGATTTTGAAGACCGAACCTGGCTCGTAACGCTCGGCCAAAGCCACGTTGTACGACTCCTCGTATTTGCCCGTTTCGTGGTTGAGCCTCAGGTTGGCCAAGGCCTTCACATAGCCGGTCTCCACGTCCATCAGGATGGCGCAGCCCTGTTCGGCCTTGTTGGTCGTCAAGGTGTTGTTGAGGGCACTCTCCACAATGTCTTGCAGCTTGATGTCGAAAGTGGTGATGACGTCGTCGCCGTTTTTGGCGTCCACGTCTTCGTCGGAACCTACCGGCATCCAATCGCCGTGGTGGATGCGACGCACCAGCTGCTGGCCGTTTTGTCCTTTCAGATACTGGTTGTAGGCTCCCTCGATGCCGAAATAATAGCCTTTCTGCTCGTTGGCCATGCCAAGCATGAGGCTGGCCAATTCCTTATAAGGATGCTCGCGACGGATTTTCTTTTCCTTGATGATGCCGCCTTTGTAGATGCCACGGTTGAAGATGACGAACGTCTCCATCTCGCGCAGCTCGGCTTGCGTGATGTTGAGGGCAATCTTGTAGTGGCGGTTTTTCTTGGCCTTGCCCTCAGCGAAGAAATCTTTCCACTGGGCGGCGGTGCGCTTCGGGAACAACCCTGCCATTTGGCGACACAGCGAGTCGATGTTTTCGGCAAAAAAAGCCGAATCCACAGCCTTGTAATCAAAATAGACGTCATACAATGGGACGGAGGTGGCCATCAGCTGGCCGTCGCTCGAGAAAATGTTACCGCGCGAGGCTTCCAACGTCCTCACACGGTATTCGCGTTGCTCGGCGCGTTCCAGCAGCTCGCTGTTGTCCTTGGTCTGCACCACGATGATCTTGGCGATGACGGCCACGCCGAAAATCAAGACCAGAACATAGACCAAGTAGGTCTTCATCAAGGTATCGGTTTTCGGGTCGATCTTCATGGCTTCACGGTGTTAGAGGGTTCGTTGTTCACTTCGAGGCGTTTCAGCGGCTCGGTGACTTCTTTCAAGCCAGTGCCTGCCAACTTTTTGGCCAACACTGACTGTTTCGAGGCCTCCATGATGGCTGATTTCACGTGTACATATTCCACTTGGAGGTCGTTCAGACGCTTGGTGGTGCGGGTCAGCTCGCGGTTTCTCTCTTCCGCTATATAGGTGTTGGTGATGATAGCCATCAGCAGCAGGGTGACGTAAACCATGAAAGGAAACTGCTTCGCGAAGGCCTCCTTCACGAGGAATTTGCCACCCAACACCGACATGACATGCTTGCCGCCGTTCTTTTTCTTCTTGGTCTCTTTCTTTGCTTCTTCCATGGCGTTTATCTCCTTTCAGCGATTCTGAGTTTGGCGCTGCGAGCCCTGCCGTTGCGTTCGGTCTCCTCGTCGGAAGGGACGATGGGCTTGCGCGTGATGATATGATAAGGTGTGATGAGGTTGCCGTAAAAGTCCTTTTCTTCCTTGCCCTCGGCGTTGCCGGTCTTCATGAAGTTCTTCACGAGGCGGTCTTCGAGCGAATGATACGACATCACCACGAGCCTGCCGCCCGGCTTCAGCACGTCGGGGCATTGGCTGAGGAAGGCAGTGAGGGCTTCGAGCTCTTGGTTCACCTCGATACGCAAGGCCTGGAAGAGCTGCGCCAGCACCTTGTTCTCCTTGCCGCGTAGCAGGCGACGCTGCACTGCGGCCTTCAGCTGTTCGGTGGTCTCAATAGGCTCGTTGGCACGCGCCGCAACGATGTCGGCGGCAACAAGCTGAGGCAGTTGCATCTCGCCATAGAGGCGCAAGACGCGAGTGAGGTCGGCTTGGTCGTAGGTGTTCACCACAGTGGCCGCGTCGTTGGGCGTCAGTTGGCTCATACGCATGTCCAGCGGGCCGTCGAAACGGGTGGAAAAACCTTTCTCGGGTGTGTCGAACTGATGCGACGAAACGCCCAAGTCGGCAATGATGCCATCTATCTTCATCCCACCTTGGTAGAGCTGGATGAAGTTCTTGAAGTACTTGAAGTTCTGTGGGATGAACGTAAAACGCTCGTCGTCAAAAGCATTGGCAGCGGCATCCTCGTCCTGGTCAAAGGCATAAAGATGGCCGGTGGTGAGGCGTTCAAGGATGGCACGCGAGTGACCACCACCACCAAAGGTGACGTCGGCATAAACGCCGTCGGGACGGATGTCAAGTCCCCCGATACACTCGTTTAACATGACCGGATCGTGATACATGGTTGCCTCCTCCTATTTCATTAATTGATGTTCTCGTTCAAGAGATCGAAGAACTCCTCGTCGCTCAGGTCTTCGTTGAGCGACTGCTCATACAGGTTCTTGTCCCAGATTTCCATCTTCGTCGTCACTGAGGTGATGACGATGTCCTTGACGAGCGAGGCCTTTTCGGCAAGGTCCTTGGTGATCAGCAGACGACCGCTGCCATCGAGTTTCACGAAACGAGCGCCCGCGTTGTATTTGCGCATGGCGGCCTCCTGCTTCTTGTTGAACTGGCTGAACTTGGAACGCAATTGGTCTTGCACCTCGTCCCAGTCCTTTTTTGTGTAGAGCTCAATGCATTGGGCATGCAACCCCGGGCGCAGCACGAAGCCTTCCTCGACCTGCTCGCCCAGTTGCTCCTTGAACTCGCTGGGCACCAAAATGCGGCCCTTCGCGTCCAGTTTGCAGTTGTAATGTCCGACCAAATAGCTCATTTTTCGTTTCGTTGGTTTTTCAGCTGCAAAGATAGACACTTTCTCCCACTTCTTGACATTTTCTGACACAAATTTTTATTATGAGTTTTCAACATGGATTGTTCATAACTCTGTTGAAAACCCTGTTGATTTCCTGTTAATAGTTTATGTCGCAAGCCTCTTTCAGTGTTAACATACCAACGAAAAACGGTTTTTTCCCTTACATTCGGTGCGAAAAATCGGCAAAATTCGGGCTTACGTTTTTCTTTTTTACTATTTTTGCGGATTGTAGGTTTGAAGAAAAGGTGAAACGCCACCTAATTCATGATATGAACGAAATCCAGAACACCTAAAAATGCCTTTCTATGCAAATTAACAAAGCCAATTTCTTGATGAGCAACACCCGATTCGAGTTTTTGCCCAACGGCAACATACCCGAATACGCCTTTATCGGACGCTCCAATGTGGGCAAGTCCTCCTTGATTAATATGTTAGTGCAACGCCGTGCGCTGGCCAAGACCTCATCGGTGCCAGGCAAGACGGTGGCCATCAACCATTTCATCGTCAACGACGCTTGGTATCTCGTCGACCTACCTGGCTATGGCTATGCCCAACACTCGAAGAAGACCCGCGAGCAGTGGCGCGTGATGATCAACAATTACATCACACGGCGTCGCAACCTGGTGTGCACCTTTGTCCTCATCGACTCGCGCATTGAGCCGCAGAACAACGACCTTGGCTTCATCGAGTGGCTTGGCGACAACCAAGTGCCTTTCTGCATTGTCTTCACAAAGGCAGACAAGGTCTCCAATGCCGAGCTCGACCGCAATGTGGAGGCTTTCAAGGCAAGGCTTTTGGAAAACTGGGAGGAACTGCCGCCTGTTTTCATCACCTCAGCGGAGAAAAAGACAGGTCGCGACGAGCTTTTGGACTATATTGAACAGCAAAATGGGATAGTCGCAAACCTAATGAACAGATAGCTAAACAGCATTTACCAATCATTATTTTTGTGGTAAATGCCATAAAAACAGAAAACCCCGCCAGCGGATGCTGACGGGGATTCCGTTAAGGGAGGGCGACGAACTACTTTCCCACGCGTTGGCGCAGTATCATCGTCGCGGCGGGGCTTAACTTCTCTGTTCGGAATGGGAAGAGGTGCGCCCCCGCGCCATTGTCGCCTC